>ERZ773254.210-NODE-210-length-38312-cov-22.314191_pt1 | contig 38312 bp, 28 predicted proteins | sample MGYA00580516_ERZ773254 | MGnify/ENA primary metagenome ERZ773254 (study PRJEB29015, sample SAMEA2738158) | human oral metagenome | biome: human oral; feature: human-associated habitat; material: saliva | place: China | collected 2192 ...
TATAGTATATATCAACGTTTTACACAACTTTCAGTCTACCGTTATCGCTATAAATGCAGCACAAATGTATATGTTTAGAAAATCAAAGATATATTTATATAAAAACATAACCTTAAAAATCTTCACATAAATACAAATGTACTACAAAACATTTAAATGGCAAAACGTTTTTAATTTTTTATAAATTGCTCTACAAAAATAGAAATCTTATTTTATATTACAATATCTTTGTTTCTTTGTTTTTATATATTTATATTTTCAATATAATAGATATATTATTGTAGTATATTTTTATTCGCTTACCTAAATCTATCTTTTTGTTTCTTTGTTTTTATATATTTATATTGTTTTAGATTTATTTTTATACAAACAAAGATATCTTATTATTCATATTTTTAGGCTTTTTATATGGTTGTTTTTAGTGGTTGCGCACAGAACAGAATGGGAAAAATAGATGCAATAGAAGGTATTTTCATGAGTGGGGTAGGGTAGTTGGTATGGTTAGAAAATGGATATTTGAACGGAAAAATATATTCAGCAGAGGATGAAAAGCGAGAGAATGGGTAATAAAATTATATTCGGTGGCAACGCAATTGCACGAAAATAGTGGCAACAATATACAATTGAATGATACAAATTATACGAGTGCATAACACAATTTCTACGAATAGAGGGTGAAAATTCTAAGAGAATGCAACGTGATTTCTACGAGAGGGTGGGGCAAATTCTAAGAGAATGTAACGTGATTTCTATGAGAGAGGGTGCAAATTCAAAGAGAATGCAATGTGATTTCTATGAATGGGTGGTGCAAATTTTAAAAGAATGCAATGTGATTTCTACGAATGGGTGATGAAAATTCTAAGAGAATGCAACGTGATTTCTATGAGAGGGTGGTGCAAATTCTAAGAGAATGCAATGTGATTTCTACGAATAGAGGGTGCAAATTCTAAGAGAATGCAATGTGATTTCTATAAATGGGGTGCGAATGGAGTGGGAGGCGTGAGAGCAAATTATTCTGTCCGCGCATAGTTTGGTACAATTTCGGGGAGTGAAAATTCGGTGTGCACGTGTTTTTCCCCCTCCATTCTGTGTATGAAAACGGTAAAGGGGTGAAATAAATCGGGGTTCTACGCTGGGAATAGGGAGGATAATTGGAACGCAATTTCTATCAGACGCGAGAACGAAATTAGGGTGCATACATATATATAAGGTGGAGTGTAAGGGACGATTCTGTATTTTTATGAGAAAATAGCCTAAGAAACAGTTTATGCAGTTTACGTGTATATATATGCTGTATAGGGTTGTTTTATATTCAATATTATAGATAACAAAAAACGAATATATTGGTATGGTAATGCAAAGATGTGTACGTGGTGAGATGAAAACACGTATTTGATAATGTGGAAACACATATTTGGTTATGTGGATATGCGTGTGTGGTGATACGAATGTACGTATTTGGTTATGCAAGGATACGGGCACGATGAATCGGTCCCCTACACCTGACGGAGTGTTCGCAACCAATTTCGTGGTGTTCGTGGGGAATTGGCGGGGTGTTCGCAACCCATTTCGTGGTGGACGTGGGGAATTGCGGGGTGTTTCGCAGCCTATTTCGTGGGTGTTAAGGGAACATTCACCAAATGTTCGCAACGTGTTCGCAATCTGTTTGATATACATTCGTAAAATGTTTGCAACGCGTTGGTTATCTGTATGTTACATTCTCACAGAACAAAAGGGTGGTTTTTGCATTGCAAAAGTATGGTTTTTGGCGTGCAAAAAGGGGGTTTTTGATGGACAAAAATAGGGTTTTACATTTTTAAATTGGTTAGAACCGAAACACTGTAAATGGTATAGCGTTTAGAAAACCCAAAAGTTTTGGCGACAAAAACGGAAGATTTTTTGAAGCAAAAAACGCAAGTCTATTTTGGAAAAAAATAGAAACGAACACAAAAAACAATGGAACGAAAAGGGTGGGGGAGGCGTAGAAAAAAAGTAGGAAAATAGGAATGGGGCAGCAACAGAATTGTTGTTGCAAAACAAAAGGGGTAGTTTTGGGCGACAAAAAGGGAGGAAATATGCTGTAAAAACTATGTACGACAAAATGGGAATATAGTTTTTTAAGGTGTAAAAAGGTGTATAAAGCACTGATACACATAGCAGATAAGAGATGAATTAAAGGCGAATGGCGACAAAAAAGTGAAAAGTTTGGTTAATTGTTTAAGTGTTTCTGTAGTTGTATATATTTATTTTACTGTACATTAGCTGTTTACATATAGTTTATGGGGGGTATTTTGAACAATATTTGTTCCTAATTTGTCGTTCGAAAAATGGGCTATTTTGCAGCAGTTTTGTGGTATGGGTAGCAGAATTTAGGCAATATCGAGGAGGAAAGGTATAGAAAAGTGCGACAAAATAGTAGGGTATCAAAAAACAGAGGTATAGCCATTGTGCGACAAAAAAGGAAGTATGCTTTTGCAAAAGTGGTGCGACAAATTGGGAGAGAAAACCGAACGCAAATAGAAAGTCAGTGTATGGTGTGTTAGGGGGGTAAAAAATGGGTGGCGTTGCCTGGTTAGGAAGACTTCCGAATGCACGCAAACAGAGAATGTAGCAATATGTTTGCAGGGGCTACGGATAGAGTTTTGTATGGTGCGCATCAGGTTGTTAGCAGTGTAATGGTTGTTTGTTAGCATCTGAATAGCAGGCTGTTAGCAGCTGTAGGGGCAGATTTGCCGTGCCTGCGTATATATATACGCCCACGAAAGAGAAATTAATGGAGGCAGAGGAGATGAATATTCAGCCACGAAACATTAACGAAGGAGAGGCGAGCACGATGAATCTGCCCATACGTCTGGCGGTTTGTGCGTTGCAGAATTGTGGAATGTGTGGTGTAGAATAGTGAAGTGTGCGTTGCAGAATTGTGGAACTTTAATGGCGATAGTGTAGATTGTTGGCAGCTGACAGACAGTTTGTTGGCAGGCGTAGGGGACGATTTGTTGTGCCTGAATATGGAGAATATTCAACAACGATGTGAGAAATGGGTGCATATAGTTTCCCAAAGTGTCGCTGAAAGGTATTTTTTAGGCATATAAATATTGCTCCCATTGTGTCGTAAGCAATATTTAAGAATGTGTATTCAGCACGTTATCAAGCATTTACAAGTATGTAAATGTAAAAACAGTAATGGTATTCAGCACCATAAAAAACAAATTTTGGTGGGGTGGGGGAGTAGTATTTAGAAACAGAAAGTGGTGTTTTTGGCGCATTTGAGATATGTTTTCGGCGTCAAAAAAGTGAAAAATTCCCATTCTGTCGCCCCTATTCTCCCATTTTGTCGTGCCGAAATGGTGGCGAGTTACCTATTTGTCGTAGACAAATTACGTATTTGTCGCATTCAAATTACTAATCTGTCGCAGATAAGTTCCATATTTGTCGTATGTAGAAATCGTTATAAATTGAATGTCAGATAGTTATCCGTACCCTATATAATCTATTATAATGATTAAGAAAATGATATTCTAAGAGAGACGATAGAGTTTTGTTTGAAGTATGGGAGATATTCGTTTCAGCTACAATGATGATTTTAACAAAACGTTTTTGCGACCCTCCCAATTTGTCGCCGATAGGTTTTTGCGGTGCGAAAGTATGGGTTTTGCGGTGCGAAAGTATGGTTTTTGTGGTGCAAAAGTATGGTATTTGTAGTGCGAAAGTATGGTGTTTCGTGGGTGTACGTGGGTATATTGCAATTTGTTCGCAGCGTTGTTGCAGACCGTCAGCAGCATTATCGCAATCCGTCAGCAGCATTATCGCAATCCGTTCGCAGCTGTAGGGGTCCGATTTATCGTGCCCACATATACGTAAACACACACGTAATGGGAAGGGAAATGCGTGTGCGGTGAAATGAATATACGTATTCGATGAAATGAATGCACGTGTTTGATGATGGTTAAATATGTATTCGATGAAATGAATGCAGGGATTTGGCGAATCGGATATGTATATTTGGTAATGTGGAAACACATATTCGATGATGTAAGGATACGGCACGATGAATCGGTCCCCTACGCCTGGCGGAGTGTTCGTGAGGCATTTCGTGGGTGTACGTGGTTATTTGCGGAGTGTTCGTGGATATTTCGTGGGTGGGTGTGGGTATATTGTGGACTGTTAGGAACGGTTTTTGGGTTTTAGAAAGTGTCGGACAGCTATATAAAGTGCATTTAGAATTAGCATAAATATCCAGAAAGTTAAGAAGGAATGGTCGTATTTAAAACTTATAAATATTCCTAATGCGGATATAAATGGCATAATATACAATGTGGTGTTTAATATTTTGATTTGTTTTTGTGGGAATAATTTTCTTCTAAATCCGTTTATTATGGTTGAAGTTTGGGCGATGAACCCCACGCCAAACAGTATGTATATGGCGCACCAATATAGGTTGCTCGATTGTAAAAGGGGTTTTAGCGCAAATAAGAGTAGGAAAATGGTGATGAAAATGTTTACTATTAGTGTTGTTTTTTTCATATTCTGTTGTAAATTTTATACGTTTTTTTATGTTTGTATGTTGGGGCATTGTTGTGTGGAGTGCCGAATGATGCAGCGTGTTTCGTAGCGTTTTGGCAGACCGTCAGCAATGTTTGGCAATTTGTTCGCAGCGCATCCGCAATCGGTTCGCAACCCATTTCGTGGGGTATGTGGGTATATTGCGGAATGTTTTGCAATCCATTTCGGGGTGTTCGCCACGCATTTGTGGAACGTTCGCAACGTGTTCGTTTTCTGTATGTTACATATTCGCATTACAAAAGTATGGTTTTTGACGTGCAAAAGTATGGTTTTTGGGGTGCAAAAAGGGGGTTTTTGAGTTACAAAAGTATGGTTTTTGTTTTTTGAATGTTGCATTGTTGCAATCCGTTTGCCACGCATTCGCCGAATGTTCGCCACATTGTTGCAATTCGTTCGCCACGTATCCGCAATCTGTCAGCAGCGCATTCGCACCTCATAAGCAGCGTTGTTGCAATTTGTTTGCAAGCAAAAAGCCTAAACTTTCTATGTGTATAGAAGAGTTTAGGCCACCAAAAATATTATGAAATGAATTAGTTTTGTATCTTATTTTGCTGCAATACACTCCACTTCAACCAGTGCGTTCTTTGGCAAAGTCTTTACTGCTATTGCCGAACGAGCAGGGAATGGTTCGCTAAAGAACTCTGCATACACTTCGTTCATGGCAGCAAAGTTGTTCATATCCGATAGGAATACGGTGGTTTTCATAACGTTTGCCATGCTTATTCCTGCTTCTTCCAGAATAGCTTTTGCATTTGTTAGCGATTGTCTGGTTTGTTCTTTGATGCCTCCGGGTGCAAATTCGCCTGTTGCTGGGTCTATTGGTAGTTGTCCAGAAGTAATAACCAGTCCGTTAGCTTCTATAGCTTGGCTGTATGGTCCAATGGCTTTTGGTGCTTTGTTTGTGTTTATAACTTTCATAATAATGGTTTTTATAAATTGTTTTTATACCCTAATTAGGTGTGTGTGGGGTGCGTTTTTTCTGTCCGCTTCCCTTATTTTATACAAAGGTACTATTTTTTTTATAATCTGCAAATTACTTTCTTACTTTTTTATATCGTATTTTTGGAAATATAGAAGAGTTTATTTCGCGAACCGAAATGGTTATGAAAGTTTAACAAAAAATATTTTTTACGTTGAACATATACTGCACAATGGTGGTTGTATATTTGCACCTGAAACGGGTCGAAATATGGCTAACGATCTGTAGAAGCGTGATTATTAATTAGTTGTGTCTGCCCTTTGGCTACTCCATAGTGGTTTGTGCACGACGGGTTTATTAACCTTAATTTTATTATTTGGCAATTTTAGGTTTTGTGTTTATTAACATTTCCTATGCCGTTAAACTTTTTTTTAATTATTATGAAAGTAGTTTCGAAGACCCATTTGGGCAACAATCGCTGGTCTGGCGATGATGAATTGAAGATGAAAGCAATGGTAGCTGCCGATTTTTCGGAGTTATTGAACCACGATTATGTGGAGGGTTTACGGTGGACGAGTACTAAAACCGATTTAGTGGAGCTGTCTCATCTTGTGTGGGAGACGGGTTTGCTGCTCGATTCGCATGGCATTCCAATGAGTTTTTGCACTATTGTGCGTTGCATTTGTGCTGTGTTGAATGTTGTTCCGCCCGATAATCCTTCGAGTGTTTTAGACAAGTTGCGTCGTAGAAAGAACATTCGTGTGCGTCCTATAGTGGAGCGTTACATGTTGTTGTATAGCGAGCAGGGCATATTGCACCCTATGCGTTTAGACATTAAGCGTAGGCGTGTGCGCTATGTGTAGTGTTGTTGTGGGGTGGGGTGTGCGTGTTTGGCATAGTTGCTACGGGTAGTGGCTTTTCTGGTTGTTCATTTTTGTTGTGCAGCCCCGCCTTTTTTACAGAGTAAAAACCCCCTTTTTGGCGTGCAAAAAGGGGGTTTTTGTGTTTCAAAAGTATGGTTTTTGAAGTGCAAAAAGGGGGTTTTTGTTTTCAGAATGCGTAACAATCACGAAATAAACGAGTTGCAGAGGGTTTAGTATGATGCATTGAATATTCACGAAATGAGTTGCGAGCGAGTTACGATGATGTTGTGGACGAGTTACGATGACGTGTTACATATATTATAATAATGTGGCGCACGAATTGGAATACCGCAATGAACATTCCGTGAATTGGTTGTGAACATTCCGCAGGCGTAGGGGACCGATTCGTCGTGCCCGTATTTTTGCATAACCAAAAATGTGTATTTCCATAACCCAAAACGCATTTCCACATTATTAAATACGTGTATTCGTTTCATTGCACACGCATATTTTCGTTGTCAAATTTGTATATAATTGGCATCGAATTTGTGTTTTTCTGTTACCGAATCTGTGCATTTATTTCACCACACGCACATATCCGTTTGCCATTTCGTGGGTGTTTTTGTATATGCGGGCGCGATAAATCGGACCCCTACAGCTGCTGACAGGCTGCCTATTACGTGGCGAACACCCACGAAATTGGTTGCGAACACTCCGCCAGCGTAGGGGACCGATTCATCGTGCCCGTATTTTTGCATAACCAAAAATGTGTATTTCCATAACCCAAAACGCATTTCCACATTATTAAATACGTGTATTCACATCATTAAATACACATTTCCACATCACCACACGCACATTTCCGTTTTCCATTACGTGGGTGTTTTCGTATATGCGGGCGCGATAAATCGGACCCCTACGGCTGCTGACAGGCTGCCTATTACGTGGCGAACACCCACGAAATTGGTTGCGGACACTCCGTGAGGCGTAGGGGCCGATTCATCGTGCCCGTATCCTGACATAACCCAAAACGTGTATTTACGTTATTAAATCTGTGCATTTATTTCACCAAATACGTGTATTCACATTATCGAAAACGCATATATTCGTCATTGCACACGTGTGTTTCACATCATCGAATCTGTATTTCCGTTTGCCATTACGTGTGTGTTTTCGTATATGCGGGCGCGATAAATCGGCCCCTACAGCTGCTGACAGGCTGCCTATTACGTGGCGAACACCCACGAAATTGGTTGCGAACACTCCGCCAGCGTAGGGGACCGATTCATCGTGCCCGTATTTTTGCATAACCAAAAATGTGTATTTCCATAACCCAAAACGCATTTCCACATTATTAAATACGTGTATTCGTTTCATTGCACACGCATATTTTCGTTGTCAAATTTGTATATAATTGGCATCGAATTTGTGTTTTTCTGTTACCGAATCTGTGCATTTATTTCACCACACGCACATATCCGTTTGCCATTTCGTGGGTGTTTTTGTATATGCGGGCGCGATAAATCGGACCCCTACAGCTGCTAACGGATTGCCAAAATGTTGCTAACGGATAACCAAAATGTTGCTAACGGTTTGCGATAATGCTGCAAACGGATTGCCAAACTATTCGTGGTGATACGGTTCGCCCCGTATAATGCTGCATGCGCGGTATAGTTGTTCAACGAAAATAAGGCGTACCATCTGGTGCGAGAATGTCATTTTAGAAAGCGAAATCTTTTCGTTTGCCCTGCTATACACAGCTTCCGAAAAGCCGTATGCGCCACCAATAACAAACACAAGATGCTTTGCTGTGTTCTGTTTCTTTTGTAACCATGCGGCAAAGTCTATCGACCGAAACTCTTTTCCGTGCTCATCTAGCAGCACAACCGTGTCGGCAGTTTGTATTTCGTGTAGAATTGTTTCGCCCTCGCGTATTTTTTGTTGTGCTTCAGACAGTTTTTTAGTGTTTTTTAGTTCGGGAATGGTAACTATTTTAAATGGAATGTAGTGTCCAATGCGTCCCACATAGTCGGCTATTGCGTGTGCAAACAGTTCGTTGTTAGTACGTCCCACCAATATTAAAGTGGCTTTCATTTGCTATTTTTTGTAGGCGTTTTTGCGTTTAGGGTTCATTGGGAACCACCCTTTTTCTACCCTTTTCACTTGTTCAAACAGTTCTCCTATGCCCCAAAGAAGCGATGCTCCCGTTACGCCAAGTAGTGCCGACCAGAATATATCTGCCACAAACAGAGCCGAAACGCAGCAAACTATGCCTCCCACAAGCCATAGCCACCAGCCTTTTGTGCCAAAATAAAATTCCCATTTCACTACTACGGGGTGTAGCAATCCTATTATAAAAAAGGTGCAAACCGCCAAAATTACACCTTGAAAATATATTTCCATTCTGTTGTATGTTAGTTTTAATTTTGAAAATCGGACACAAAAATACAAAAATAATCCTATATTTAAGGTATATATTCTATTTATTTCTGTATATTTGCACTGTTTAATGCCCTTCAGCACACCCCTTTGTGCAAATGTAAAATGGGGTGGGGGCAACCAAACTATATAGTAATAACGTCCGAGGGACGTAAAAACACCCCTCAATAAAACTATCAGGTAACTATGCAGAACAAAGAACTTATTGCCCAATGCGAGCAAAAGGCACAACAATGGCTTGCTCCTGCTTTCGACGAAGATACACGAAAGGCAGTTGAAAACATGTTAAACAGCGACAACAAAGATGCTCTTATAGAGTCGTTTTATAAAGATCTTGAGTTTGGAACAGGCGGTTTGCGTGGCATTATGGGCGCAGGCACAAACCGAATGAACATCTACACCGTTGGAATGGCTACACAAGGCTTTGCCAACTACCTAAAAATGTGCTTCAAAAATATGCAACAAATATCGGTAGTAGTGTGCCACGACTGTCGCAACAACTCTCGTTTGTTTGCCGAAACAGTAGCCAACATCTTCTCTGCAAACGGCATAAAGGTTTATCTTTTCGACGATTTGCGACCCACACCAGAGTGTTCTTTCGCCATAAGACACTTTAAAGCGCAGGGCGGAGTGAACATTACGGCAAGCCACAACCCACGCGAATACAACGGATACAAAGCATATTGGGACGATGGCGCACAGGTTTTGGCTCCTCACGATAAGGGAATTATCAACCAGGTGAACCAAGTTAAGATAGAAGATGTGCTGTTTAAGGGCAACAAAAACCTTATTGAAATAATTGGAGAAGACGTAGATAAGGCATACCTAAGCATGGTAAAAACAGTTTGTATAGACCCCGATGTAATTAAACGGCAGCACAATCTCTGCATAGTTTACACACCTTTGCACGGCGCCGGACGAGTTATTATACCACGTTCGCTACAAGAATGGGGATTCACAAACGTGCATTGCGTAAAAGAACAAATGGTAAAAGATGGAAACTTCCCCACTGTAGACCGTCCAAACCCCGAAATTGCCGAAGCATTAACATTGGGCTTGAGAGACGCAAAGGCATTAGATGCCGATATTTTGATGGCTTCCGACCCCGATGCCGACCGTGTTGGTATGGCTTGTAAAGATAGTAACGGCGAATGGATTCTAATAAATGGAAACCAAACCTGCCTTATTTTCCTATGGTATATCATAACAAACAGACAGGCTTTAGGCAAAATGACACCTAAAGACTATATTGTTAAAACCATTGTAACCACCGAAGTAATTGCACAAATTGCCAAAAAACAACACATAGAAATGCGCGATTGCTACACCGGATTTAAGTGGATTGCACACGAAATAGCACTTACCGAAGGACAAAAAAACTATATTGGTGGCGGAGAAGAGAGCTATGGATTCCTTGCAGAAGACTTTGTGCGCGACAAAGATGCCGTTAGTGCATGTTCGTTGTTGGCAGAAATATGCGCGTATGCTAAGGATAAAGGCAAAACTCTCTACGATTTGCTAATGGATATATACCTTGAATATGGCTTCAGCGAGGAACATACGGTGAACGTAGAACGCCCAGGCAAGAGCGGAGCTGACGAAATTCAGCAGATGATGCGTAACTTCCGCACCACACCACCTACCAATTTGGGAGGCAGCACCGTGTGTTTGTGGAAAGACTACGAGGCTCTTGAAGCAACCGATGCCACAGGAACGAAAACAAAAATAACAATGCCCGAAAGCAGCAACGTGCTACAATGGTTCTGCACAGACGGCACAAAGGTGAGCGTTCGCCCATCGGGAACAGAACCTAAAATTAAGTTCTACATAGAAGTAAAGGACAAGATGCAAACCGCAGCCGACTTTAAAGCTTGTCGTGCACGTGCCTACGAAAAGATAGAAGCTATAAAAAAGAGCCTTAATCTGTAGGCTGTTTTAGTCTCAAAATATCTCCTAAAACCTTTTTTACCCAAAGGTTTTAGGAGTTTTTTTTGTATATACGTGGTCAAAATAAGGCGTTTTGCAGTGTGTTCGTGGGTGTTTCGGGGTGTGTTCACCACCCATTCACCGTGTGTTCGCTGCATTATTGCAATTCGTGCGACACATTATTATAATATGTGTAATGCGAAATGAAAAACCATTCGCAACGTCATCGTCACCTGTTCGCCACCCATTTTGTGAATATGCAATGCGTCATAGAAAACTGGGTGTAACTTGTTTGTTCTGTGGCTGTTACGTATTCAGAAAACAAAAAGGGGGTTTTTGCAACATAAAAACCCCCTTTTTGCACGCTAAAAACCCCCTTTTTGCACTACAAAAACCATACTTTTAAAACGCAACAATATTCTTATGGTGGCGCACCTACCATACTTGCCAAATGCAATGCACACATTTTGGCACAACAAACACGCTATTTCTGCTTTGCTAAAACTATTTTGTGTGCCTGCAATGCCCTGTTTATGGGCTATCTGGAAACTGCCTAAATACTACCCACAATACTACCCATAAGAAACTTGATATGCCTTTCGCTATGTTGTACCTTTGCAAATGTAAAACAACAAACGGTTTTCTAACAACCAAATGCTACAAAAACGCTACAACATATTTATATATATAGTTAGCCAAAAACATAAAAGCATAAAAACAAAACTATAAAAACATATAACGAGACAAAAATATGAAATTAACATTAGACGACTATTTATCGCCCCACTTCACAGTTGGCGAGTTCTTTAGATCGGGAACTGCCATTAGGTTGGGCATAAACAACACACCCGATGCCTATCCCGACGAAGGCATTAGCACCGAAGAGGTTCTTGAAAACCTAAGAGCACTGTGCACAGAAGTGCTCGAACCACTACGGCAAAGGGTGGGGCGGGTGATTATAACAAGTGGATACAGGTGCAAAAAACTAAACAAAGCAGTGGGCGGAGTGTGGAACTCGCAACACCTAAAGGGCGAAGCTGCCGACATTTTTGTGCCTAACACAGAAACAGCAATGCGCTATGGCCACATTCTGGAACAGCATTCGGCGGTGCAACAACTATTGTTAGAACCGCTCGGAGCTAAGCAAAAACGATGGATTCACGTGGGATATAAACGACAAAAATAGGACTTTCGGCGACAAATTAGGAACAAATTTGCTTGCTAAATATGTTATGCCGATACACCTTATTATATATAACGCAAAACATAGGTGGGTAGTCTGCCTATGAATATCAGTTTTATTTTTAAATTTTTATTAACCTTTTAATTCTTAAAAAATTATGGCATTAAAGTACAAAATGTACCAATTACACACTGCAAAGCACAAGTACAACAATTATTGGTATGCCCGTGTAGCCTATATGGGCACCTTAGACACTCGCCAATTGGCAGCTCGCATTAGCGAACGATGCACCGTTACAGAGTCGGACATACTTGCTGTGCTCAGCGCTTTGGTAGTAGAGATGACGCATAACCTGCAAAACGGAATGCGAATAAAGCTCGACAACTTCGGAACTTTTAAGCTTTCCATCAGTTCAAAGGGCGAAAAGGAACGCAAAGACTTTATTCCTGCAAAGAATATAAAGAAAACTCGCGTGCTGTTTCAACCGTATACACGCGTGGGAGTGGACAATTCGCGCTTTAAAAGCTTTGTTACTGGTGTGCAAGTAGAGGAACTTACCGCCTACAAAGGTAGCCGAACGAAAAAGAAAGAAGGCGAAACCACCGGAGGAGGAACTAATCCCAGTGGCGGACAATCGCACCCATAAGTAGCCAATGTTGCCAAACTTTGCTAACCGTAAGGGGCTTAGGGTCTGCCAATAATGGCACTAAAAACCAGAGAAACCAATGTGCACTGCTTGCTAAAAACAGTTGCAAACAATGCAAAAACAGTGCTGCGTGGTTTCTTTGGTAGTTCCAAAAACACACAAAAATCTTTTTATTAACCGTTTAAAACCGTAAAATTATGAACAAAGACAAATGGAAATTCATTGTACAGTTAGTTCTTTCAGTGCTCACAGCCATAGCAACCACGCTGGGAATGGGGTCGTGCAGATAAGCAAAAAATACGCATAGAGCGGACGAATGCTATCTGTGTTGCGCAAAAATCAATAGAAAACACATTGCAAAAACACTCATCAAACAACTTAGAATATCGTTTTCTAATCAGTTATAATGATTATATAGCAATGTGTAAACAACTGAAATACAAGGTCTTTTGGCACATAATAACCGACAAAATAGTAGGTTAGAGCCGACAAGAAAGGAAGAACGCTTCGACAAGTTTGTAGGTTTTGTGCGACAGAAAGGGAATGTACACACGAAAAAAACGACACATTGGGAGGCAGGCAATTACCAAAACGGAAGTTGCTTGCCTCTTTTTTGTGTTTGGGGCGTATATTTATGGCATTTGCATAGTGTAGCAACGGTTTTCGTGTAGTATGTGTTCTGTTTATTGGTTGCTATATTTTGGTAAAACCAAACTGTGGGCATCGCATTGCACTTTTAGCCTTTTTGCATAACCATTTTACTACCAACGTGTTGCAAAGTAGTGGCAACAAATGGGGAATATGTACAGAAACGCATTGCAACGGTGTGGCAACAAATAGGGAATATGTATAGAAACGCATTGCAACGGTGTGGCAACAAATGGGGAATATGTACAGAAATGCATTGCAACGGTGTGGCAACAAATGGGGAATATGTACAGAAACGCATTGCAACGGTGTGGCAACAAATGGGGAATATGTATGGAAACGCATTATAACGGTGTGGCAACAAATAGGGAATATGTACAGAAACGCATTGCAACGGTGTGGCAACAAATAGGGAATATGTATAGAAACGCATTGCAACGCTATGGCAACAAATAGGGAATATGTACAGAAACGCATTGCAACGGTGTGGCAACAAGCCGGAGAAAAGTATGGAAAGGCATAACAAGCAAACTGCGACAAGAAAGTAAAAAACTCTATGTTGTGAGCAGAAACACTTAGTTTCGACGCTCGTTTAACATAACTTTTCACTTTTTTGTCGCAGTTTATATATTTATATAAAGGCAAGCAATGGGGCGAAATGTTTGTAGAAGTTAGTCGTTTGAAGGTTGGTTTAATTATAGAAGCGTCTTTTTGAGATCTCCAATGCCTGCCTTTTATTAGTGTGTTCTCTCGCTTTAATGTTATGGAACACGTTTCGTCCCATTCTCATTTAGGCACTCCTATCCTTCATCTTTGTTATTCTCATTTTCATCTAACTGGCGTATGCACCTCTCGCAAGGTATTTTAGCCATTTGCTAAACCAATGAAACCTTACGCTTAAGGTAGTATAAATCTAAAACGTCAAGGCGTTTTTATTCTTTCGCAAGCTATTTTCGCCTTTTTCACTAAACCATTATACCTTCTATCAAGGTATCCCAAATTTTCTTTTTGTGGCAGCTTTGCCATCTCACGAGGGCTTAGTTGCCTTACTATTTAAACATTACTATTCTTTAATTTAAACATCATTATTTCTTATTTTAGGCACTTCCGCCTTGTTTTACGACATTTTTTTCGCCTTTTTTCGTAGGCAGTCGGCACATATTCCCTTATAGTACAGCTGGGCATCGTCTATTGTAAAGCCTTCAATTGCACTACTTTGGGGCATTGGCGGTTGTGTATCGGGCATATCAAACACACGTCCGCACTCTTTACAAGAGAAGTGAGCGTGCGGCGTTGTGGTACCATCGTAGCACACATGGTGTTCGTCTATGGTTATCATAAGTGCTCCGCCCTTCTCCGAAAACATTCTTAATGTATTGTAGATGGTGGTGCGACTCACTGTTGGGATGCGTTTTTTGAGTTCTACAAATATATCGTCGATTGTTGGGTGGGTATGATGTTCCATCAAATAACGCATAATCTCTATGCGCTGAAGCGATGGGCGTATACCACAATCGAGCAGCTTTTTATAGGCTGGATCTATGTACATAATTTACTATTGCATTTAAATTCTCATTGCAAAGGTATATAATTGTTGTGGAAATACCAAACAAAAAACAGTTAAAATTTTCTGTTTTACTTACTAATAAGGATATAAAAGCGAACAAATTACTACTTTTTTGGAAATATTGTGTAGTTTTTCCATATTCAATACTATATATTTTGTATTTTATAAACGTTTGTTTTGTGTTTTTTGGGCATATTGTTCTGTTTTCTCCACAGTGTTTTGCCACTGCGGTGTTGCTATTTTTGTGTTAGGAAGGCGGCAAGATTGGGTGGTGCAGGAAACGTTTTGCAGTTTATGTGTTCCATTTGTTGTAGTCCGCTTTCGGTAATTCGGCATCGTTGGCACCGGCTATCGTGTTTGCAAGTGTGGCGTTCCAGATATCCTTTTCGTTCGAGAGCGGCTATCACTTTCGATGCGTTGGAACGTGTAAGACCCATCTCACTGGCTATTTCGCCAGCGAGAAGGGTCTCTTTATTAGCGAGCATGCACAGCAACATAAGTTCGTTTATGTTTATGTTGAATGTGTTTTCTAATGCTCGTTCAAATTCTATTACTGCCCGAAAGATGCTGTGCACTTTGTGAATGCAGTTGTTATCCATACGCTTTTGCTATGTTTGGCTTATTTTAAAAGCGTTTCTTTAATCATCTGTTCCAGTTCGTTTTTGGGGTGAGCACCTACCGACATGGTTGGTTTTCCGGTTTTTGGAATAAACAAAAGCGATGGTATTGAGCGTATGTTGAATAGTGCTGAGAGTTCTTCGCTCTTGTCTACGTCTATCTTATATACGTCTATTTTGCCGTCATACTCCTGTGCTATCTCTTCAAGAATGGGTGCTGTGGCTTTGCACGGACCGCACCAAGTGGCATAAAAGTCTACTATTGCAGGTTTGTCGCCTTTAAATTTCCATGTGTCGCCTGCGTTTTTGTAGTCCATTATCTTCTCTCTGAACATTGCTTCGTTCATTTCTGTTACCTTCATATTTGTTCCTTTCTTTGTTTTAACCGTGTTTGTTTGGTTGTTGTCTACTTTGTTTTTTGCTGTTGTATTGCAGCTTCCAAGCGTGAAGACTGCGGCTACTGCGAGCACGAAAATATTTTTTTTCATTGTTTTTTACTGATTTCGTTCCACATTTGTCGTTTTGCTCTGTTTTATTATCCTTTCACTATACACTAACGTCTGCTATTTTGTTGTGGCTTTTTGCGCCGTTTCTGTTGTAGCGGACGCTGTTTTATTATACATTCTATATGTTTCCATTGGAAACTAATGCAAAGTTAGGCATTTTATTTGTACCTTACAAATTTCCAATGGAAATTATTTCGCTTTATAACTTCCTTTAACTTATATTGCCATCTATTGGCTATTGCGTTGCAAAAGTATGGTTTTTGGCATGCAAAAAGGGGGTTTTTGCGTTGCAAGAAGTGGGTTTTTACATTGCAAAAAGGGGGTTTTTACACGCCAAAAACCCCCTTTTTGTTTTTCGTTAGTATAACAAACACGTTGTTAATGGGTTACGAACATTCCGTGAAATGGTTGCGAACATTCCGTCAGGCGTAGGGGACCGATTCATCGTGCCCGTATCCTTGCGTAACCAAAAACGTGTATTCACGTCATCAAATACGCATTTCCACATTATTAAATATGTATATTCATTTCACCACACGCACATATCCGTTTGCCATTTCGTGGGTGTTTTCATATATGCGGGCGCGATAAATCGGTCCCCTACGGCTGCGAACGGTTTGCGATAATGCTGCTAACGGTCTGCCAAAATGTGCTAACAGACTGCCAATTGTACAATATATGTGCGTTATAATGTGGTGTTTGTGGGACATAAAAATAGGAGAAGCGCAGAACACTTTCGTATTTCTACACTTCTCCACAACGCATTTTATAAGAAGATACTTGGGAAACTGTGCCACAATTTGACTTGCGATGTGCCCCAAGAAAGTTAGGTGCTTATGTTAAATTCCACCAACCTGCAAACTAATTGCCCATGTAAACAGGGCGAATGCTGTACATTGTACGTTTTGCATTTATGGCGCTCTTGGTGTAACCAGGCATTACTTCGTTGATGGTAGTTACCTGAAATGTAAACGCTGCAGCCTGATTTTGATTGCTTGTACTGGCATCTGATAGCCAATATGCCCCCCAACTGCCTGGTTTATCTAAGTGCATTGCATTCTGACATATACCTGCCATAGGGAAGAAAATGCCCTTTTCGAAATCGGCTTTCGTTAGTTTTCGCAACAAACCGTCCATCTTCATAGGTGCAGCAGACTGGTTTATTTTTACAATTCCATTATTTCCGCATCTTTAAAGTCGCGTGGTGCAAACTCTTTTGCCGGGCTACCGAATGTTTTAGGCGGTTTTTTTTCGAAATTTTGGTTACTTATTGTTACACCAGAACCTGCTAACAATTGGCATTCTGTGCTAACTGTTGTAACCTCGATACGTGGTTTTAAATACTTCTTCATCGCTGTTTTTATTTACAATCTTTTTGGTTTCACATCTTTTTTTGGTCCTATTCGTAAAATAGGGGGTGCTAAATAGTCCTACTATCTATAGCTGAATTGAGTTGTAGAAGAAAGTTTGTGTTGTGGCAAAACACACTTTCTGTTGGGCTATTTCTCTCCAATTGCTTGGACAGAATTTGTTAAAAGCGCATTAGGCGCTAATTCGTTGCAAAGTTATTATATTTATTTTAGATATGCAAATATATGTAGATAAATTATGTAATTTATATAAATATGGTGTTGTAATAGGCGTGTACGAGCGTTATGTTTAGGTTGTTTTTTGTGTTTTTTGTGTTTGTTGCAGGTTGTTGGTTGTGTGTTTGCAATTTGTTTAGAATGTTATGGCAATCCGTTCGCAATGTTGTTGCAATTTGTTCGCCACGCATTCGCAATCCGTTCAGAATACATTCACGTAATGTTCGCAACGTGTTCGTTATCTGTGTGTTACATATTCGCCGTGCAAAAGTATGGTTTTTGCGTTGCAAAAGTATGGTTTTTAGCGTGCAAAAACCCCCTTTTTACATTGCAAAAAGGGGGTTTTTGTTTTTCGTTATAATGGTAGACGTTTTTGCAGATGCTGGAAAATGGTTTTACTTTGCAGGGGTTGTGGGTTGCGTCATTGTAACTTCTATGCAATTGTTCTGGTTTAGCAGATTGCGAAGAGTAGTACGAATGTCGCCGCAAGTCATATTTTCTACAATGTAACGGAAGTCTGTATCTACGTCTATTCCATTGTATAGGTCGGTGTAGAGCACATATTCCCAATAGTTATTCATACGCAACACTTGGTTATACACCTTTAGTTCGTATGCTTTTACCTTATCGAGGTCTTGCTGCGATGGTCCTTCGGTAGCCATTTTTTCCAATTCTTTGTATACAATAGGTATTAGGTCGTTATATTTTTGTGGGTCTGTTTGGAATGCAATTCGTAGCAAAGCCTCATCGTTGGGGTGGTGTTGCAAGTTGCCCGATGCCTGTACGCTATACGTTCCTCCCTTATCTTCGCGCACCTTTTCGGTGTAAACAATGCGCAACAGTTGTCCTATGGCGTCCATTAGTAATTCGTTTCGGTTGTTGTATTCCATTTTTCCTTTTATCACAATGGTAGTAATGGCAGTAGGAGTAGTTTGTTTTTTATGGAAAATATATGTTTTTTTGCCATCAACAAGCTTTGGTTCATACGTACCAATGGTTTCTTTTGTGTTGTTAGATGGCAGTGTTGCGATGTATTGACATAGCAATGGTTTCAGTTTGTTTATGTTTATGTTTCCCGTAAGAATAAGTTTGAAGTTGGCAGCATTAGCAAACAGTTCTTTATAAATGTGCATAATGCGGTTGTAGTTCACCCTTTTCAGTTGTTCTTTGTTCATCGATTCCATTCTGTTGGTAGCGTATGCCACTTTGTGTAGTGTGTCGTTGTATGCCAACATTGGGTTTACGTGTGCGTTAGTAAGGAACTCTTGTTGTTGTTCCATTAGGTTTTTAAACGCTTGTGGGTCTTTTCTGGGCTGTGTAAAGTATAGGTATACCAGTTCGAGAAGCGTTTTTGTGTCTTTCACATTCGATGTTCCTGCCATGCCTCGAGTATCGTTATCAATGAAAGGAGTTACGGTTGCGGTTTTCCCTGCCAGCATTTTTTCTAAGGTAAGGTCGTTGTATTGTGCCACCCCTCCTATGGTAGCTCCAGCCATAAGATAGGTTAAGTTTGGCATTTCGCTATCTGGATATATGTTTTTTCCCCCTAAACTAAATAGCTTTAGGTTCACTTCGTCGGGTTCAAAGTTGGTTGGTCGCACATAAACTTTCAGTCCGTTAGATAGTGTAAATTCGGTATATCCATATTTGTAGGTACGTTCCGATATTATGCTACCAGGTTTTGGCAGTTTTGTTACAAGCCTTTCTGTTAGTGTGTTTTGTGTTTTATATGGTGTGTAGTGTTGTTTTTGAGCTTTTAAAATAGCATTTTCTATGCTGCTGTTAGTAGGCATTTTAAAGGTATTTTTGTCTGGTCCGAACATTGTTACCACCTGATTTTGGTTTGTAATAATAGTTTTTGCTAGTGCGTTTACATCGTCTATGGTAACCGTTTTGTCGAGTTTTCGCACTATTTCGAGTTCTTTTTCAGGTTCTATAATGGGTGTTTCTTCGAGGAAGTTCTGCACACATTGTTCCACAAATTCGCCATTTCGCCTGTTAGAGCGGTCGTTATAGTCGTTCTCTGCATACGATAGCATTTCGGCTTTTCCCCTTTTCAGTTCATCTATAGTTATGCCGTTGGCACGTGCACGTTCCACTTCTCCCACCAGAAGTTGTATTGCTTCGAGCACTTTTCCCTCTTTTAGTACGCCCGAAAGCTCGAAAGCATCTTTTGTAGATGCCAGAAAGAAGTTGCCACTTCGTACCGATGCCGATATAAAAGGAGCGTTTTTTGTTCTGCTCAACTCTTCTAATCGGTCGTTAATAGCCATTCTCAGAATGTTAGTTTTGTAGTCGTCGGCATAGTTTTGTATGGTGTTTCGTTCTTGTTTTGGTGTTACATCGCGTTTCATGTATAGTGTAAAATTCACGGTAGGTTGTTCTTTGTCGGTAGCCGTGTATAGTATCATCTTCTCGTTGTTACCTATTGGGTAGTAAATGCGGTGTGCGGGATTTTGTGGAAGTGGTATTTTAGCAAACAGTTTTTTTATTTTTTCTTCTATTTTATCCTCGTTTATGTCTCCCACAACTATAATAGCTTGCAAGTCTGGACGGTACCATTTGCTGTAATAGTCGCGTAAATCGTTGTAAGGAAATGTTCTAACAATGTCTATATTGCCTATTGGCATACAGTCAGAATACTTTGTTCCGGCATAAATAACGGGCATAGCTTGTTCTGAAAGTCGTTGCATAGCCATACCAGAGCGGCGTGTTCGCCATTCTTCTTCTATCACTCCCCGTTCTTTGTCTATCTCTTTGTCGGTTAAAAGTAGTTCGTGGCTCCAGTCGTTTAGTATTAATAGGCACGAATCAATTACGCCTTCGCGTGTTATAGGTGCCGCCGATATGTTGTAAACAGTTTGGTCTACGCTGGTATAAGCATTAAGATTGGCACCAAACTTAATGCCTACGCTTTCGCACCAAGCCACTATTCCGGGTTGCAAAGTGTTGCCTGGGAAATGTTTTGTGCCGTTAAATGCCATGTGTTCTAGGAAGTGTGCCAGTCCGCGTTGGCGTTTTTCCTCGAGAATAGAGCCAACTTTCTGTGCAATATAGAAGTCTGCTACGCCTTTAGTTTGTGCATTATGGCGTATATAATAGGTCATTCCGTTCGGCAAAATGCCCTTTCGTATGGTGTTATCGTTATCTATTTTTCCTTGTTGTGCATATATATTGCATGCAAAGAAAAGTGCTACAATGGTTAGAAAGTGTTTCATTTTGTTTTGCATATTTTGCTTTTTATGTTTTGTTTATATTGTTATTGTGGTTTGTTTTGCCAGCTTTTATGTTGTTTAAGGCATCTTTGAGCACGATGGAACAGCGTTTGGCGTGAAGTCGTTGGTAGAGTTATTGGTATCAATCCACCCATTTTCGTTTCTTTTTCTTACCACAGCTTTGTTGTAACGAGCCTCATCAAAGTCTACATTTCCACAGTAAGTGAAGCCCTTATCTAGCCTTGCCGATATTATATTCCACTCGTATACGGTGGGAACGGCAAGGTTTACGGCATCTATTATCCACGCATTTGGCATGAAATATTCGTTTTCGTTCATTGGCACCACTATGTCTCCTTGTTTAAAAATGTAGCCAAATTTGTATCTATATTGCTTTGTATATGTGCTTTGGTCTACCATTGGGCGAGCCAATGCGTAGCTTTTTACTCCACGAGTGTGCATTACAAACGTTCCATTAAAGTTAGCATACCAGTTTAAAAGGTTGGGTACTTTGGGGTTATCTTGGTCTCCTTCGGGGTGCGAAGACTTGTCGTAGATTTCAAAATCTGCCTTTCTCAGGTCGAAAGAGTTAGGGTTTATGGGGCGGTGGTCTATGGCGGTGAGAGCTATAAGTAGTTCTTTTCCGGGCAGAACTGGTACATCGTGTCCGGTTCCGGGTATGACATAGATAGCAGAAATGGTCATTGCTTCGTTCCTAATATCGGGTTGATAGTCGTGTTTATCGTCGCTTGTGAAGAACGATTCTATGAAAGCTATGCCGTCAGCATACATTGTTGTGTCGCTATTATTGCCTATTTTGATGTACTGATCGTCGGTATACATAAACCCATCGGGGGTTGTTGTGCCGGTAAAGAATATTTCTGATATTACAAATCCCTCTTGTGCAGAATACACATTTAGGGCTATTTGGGTTGTTTTTTGGGGTTCGGCTGCACTAATGGCTATGTTTTGGCATTCGGCTTTTACCTTTGCGGCTATGTTTTGGTTGTTTAATTTATAGTTTATAGTGCCTTTTACGGCTATGTTATAGTTGCCTTCGGGTACTGAAACTGTGGTTTCGAACTTCTTTCCAGCGGGTTTAAAGTTGGTAGCGGTATATTGTTTGCCGGTTTCTACATTGGTTAGCACGGCTGTTGCTTGGGTTAGTGTTGCGCCATTTATATTGAGTGGTATGGTGAGCGCAAGGCTATGGTTTGCTATTTGGGGTTCTATGCCGTTGTCGTTATAGTTTGTGCACGATGCGAAAGCTATGCAAAGCATTGCAAATAGTGCTAATATTGGGTTTTGCTTATGGCTGTTTTTGTTTATATTCATTGTTATATTGTGTTGTTATGTTTGGTTTTTTGTTAGAAGGTTACGCCCATTGCAACGTTTGTTTCTACCTGATGTAGCAAGGCAGAATGGCTATAAGCGAAGGCTGTTTTTAGGAAAACGCCTACCCCTTTCCACTGTTTGGGCTGATGATAGACGGTGCATTGTGTTGCCAAAGTCCAGAGATGCGCTGTTTTGGTGGCATATATGTTGTTTACAAGTTGTGTTATTTGCTTATCCATAATGGCATACGGCATAACAATTCGTTTAGAGTTGTTGTGGAAATAGGCAGCATTTGTGTTCCATTCTATTTGCCATTGTGCTGTGTTTTGGTGTTTTTGTTGTGTTTTGTTGCACCATAACCACTGCCAACCGAGCCGTCCGTAGGTTTTTGCAAATGCCATTTCGCGTCGCAAATCTATGTATTCCGAATAGTCGTTTAGCCACCCTAACTGTGCGTTAAGCATTATTTTCGATTGGTTGCCTGTGCTTAATGCTCCGCCCAAATGGTAGTCGGCTTTGTTGTTTTGGTACATTGAGAGTGTTATAAGCGACTTATATTCGGTGCTCGACGAGCTTCCTGCTATGTGTTCTTTACCTCGCCGGTGTTCCGTACGGTATCCTGCGAAGAGTGCCCACCGCCATTTTCCTTCGTGTTTCCAGCCTGCTTGTGCTGCCATAGTGGTAACTTCGAGTTTGCTAATGGGTAGTGCGTTAAGTTCGGTAAGTATGTTGTTGTAAGGCATATATGTTCCTTCGACTGACAAATATGCGCCACTGGTGTTTAATGGAGTTAGCTGTAGGTCGGCAATGGTGCCTGTTCCTTTATAGTACGACGAGCGTATTGCACCTGCAAAGCGCACATAGTTGGTTCCAAGTCCCGTCATGTGGTATTCTGGAACTACGCCCAAAGGGTTGTAAAAGTCTACATTGTTGGTTTGTTTATAGGTGTGCATACCCACTCCTGCCCCTATATTGTAGTTTCCATAAGCACGAGCCAGCCCCACACGTAGGGTCAAATCGGTTGCTATTCCTCGTGGTCTGGGGTCGATGGTTCGGTATTCGTGTTCGGCTCTAAAGTTTATTTTTGCTCCAAAGGTCCATTGTTTCAGCTTCACGGCATAGCCTCCGTAAAAGGCATATTGCTCGTTTTGCAGGTCTCCTCCAATGGTATCTGCCATTACGTATGGGTATAGTTGTTCGTAGTCGGAGGTGGAATTGAAACGTATATTGCGTATTTTTCCTGTTTTGTAAGATGCTCCTCCCCATACGGTAGTGGTAGCATTGAGATGCAAATAAGAGCTTACGGTTGCATTGCCCAGTGTGTGTGCATTGCCCAATTGTGGTTGTTGCGAAATGTTGGCATGTTTATAGTTCAGGTTCAGATACATTTCCGATAGCGATGTGGTGTACACGTTGTGCATAAAAGCTGGGTTGTGCAGGGCGTTGTCTAACACTTTTGTCCACTGGTTTTGGTGTTCGGCAATTGCTATAGTGTCTTTTTCGTGTGCTCTTATGGGCGAAAACAGCAAACAACAACAAAGGGTTATAAATAGGTATCTTCTCATTTCGTATTTACATAAGTAGGTGGTTGAATTTCAAAAGTATGGTTTTTGCATTGCAAAAAGGTGGTTTTTGGCGTGCAAAAAGGTAGTTTTTGGAATGCAAAAAGGGGGTTTTTGTTTTTGCAGGAATTATATAGTTTATACATACCAATAGTTTATTGTTTTTACATAAATAGTATGTTGGTGTGTATTTGTGTGGGGTGAGCAACAATTTCTATATAGTTTTCCGCTGCTCTATAGTATTTTACGCATTCTGTTCCGTCTGCCATTCGGTATCGTATGGTACCTTCGGCGTCCATCATATATGCTCCTCGCAACACGTTAATGGTGGCAGTGTTTTCTTGAAATGTGGAAACGGTGTAGCTTCTGCCATTCGATAGGTTTTTAAGCACCACAGTTCCTTGCATTTCTATGGGTGTTATAGTGTCGGGAACTTGCAGTGTTACCATTGCTTGCGTATAGTAGTCGTCGTCTTTTTGTGTACACCTTATTGCCAGTAAGGGTAGCATAAGCACAACCATAATGTAGAATAAGCATTTCATTTTAGTGTTTGTTTTTATGTGTTTGGATAGGCACACGGTGTGCGTTTCCGTATTTTGCTATAGTTTTACGTTCATTTCCAGTCCGAAATATGGTGTTACATATCGTCTTATAACAAAGTTGTTGCGTTTGTAATCGGGGTGTATGTCCCACAGTTTGTTTACAAATAGTGCCACCATAAGCTTGTTGTTGAAGAGTTTTTTGGTAGCCTTCAGGTTCAAATCCATACTAAATGGAACGGTTTGTCGTGTAAACATTCCATCGGTATAGGTTCTAACGAGATATTGTAAGTAGGTATCGTGTGTGTCGGTTTCGGTGTATGGGTGTATGTTTCCGTTGGTATCCATATATTTCAACGGCATATTTTCTTTCCGCATAGACTGTTCTGCGGTGAGCCAAACACATTGTGCCGATAGCGAGAAGCCCAATTTGAGTTTTGGAATGGTGGTATCGAAGGTGAAATTGGTATTTACCATTTCTCTTATAAAGCCATCGTCGTCTTTGTATATGCCCACTATTTCGAGTGGTTCGCCACCCACCATCTTAGCAGGTTTGTACATTATGGGTTGCGAATTGTGGTATTCGGTGCGAAACCAAGCCCCTGTTATGGTGAGCCTAGTATTGATAACAGGAAAGCGAACTGTGGATAGCACCCACTCTAAACCTTGTTTATAGGTTCGACTACCATTAGAAGCGTGGTCGTAAGCCCGCATTACGCGCTTTGTTTGGTAGGGCAATGTGCTAATGTCGGGACGGTTTGTAAGTGCATCGGGGTCTATTCCAGAGGCATCAAACTCCTTATAAGCGTACGGAGCATATACTTCCATAGTGCGAAAACCCGATTTCATGTCTTCCACAAAATAGGTTAGTGTGAGCCTGTTTCCACCCCATTCCACATCTGTTTTGGCTTCCCACTTTAGGTTTCGTGCCGCTTTCAGTGCCGTGTTAGTAGGGTCTACCACGTAGGTTTGTAGGTACATACGCCTGTATTGTGGGTTTTCGTGATAGTAGTTCAGCTCTACTATGTCCATATAGGTGGGTTCTGGATAGAGCAAATCTATGGTTGGAAACATACTTTGCCAGCCTATTCCGCTCGAAAGGCTCACTGTTATGGGGCGTTGGCATAGGTTAAACGATGGAAAAGTCCACCCTGCATTCAGTCGTGGGTCTATATTCACCTTATTATATATGGCAAAACGTTTACTTATACCCAGCATTGTTTCGGCGCGCACGCCCATTTCTATGTCTAATTTGTGGTTTCCTATGCCCTTACTAAGGGTTTCTTCTATGTAAGCAGCCAATGTTTGCGAGGCTGGAATGTCGGCATATCGGCGCGGACGATACGATGCTCCGGTGTAAACGGGGTGCAAACGGTCGAACATTTGACCCTCTCCAAGGTTGCGATCCATCTGGTAATCGGTTCCCACAAGCATAGTGTTAGAGAGTCCTTTTATGGGTAGTGTAAAGTTGGCATTGGCTTTTAGATACACGCTAATGGGTTTTCCGTCTACCGTATGTGTGGCGGTATATTTGTAAGGAGATATTAACACGGCATCGCTTTCGCCGTTTGTCATGGTTGTTGCTGCGGGTGTGTCGCCGTCTAACTGTACAAGTTTGGTGCGTTCTAAGCGGTTTCGTTCGTACGAAAACGATGCCGACAGCTCGCCATTGGTAAAGAAAGTTTGATTGTTTTTGCTATTTATGGCAAACAAAAAACTGGTTGCATAGCGGTTGTAGGTAGACTTATACTTGTCTATTCCCCCATGGTTGAACTCTGGATCTACCTTATCGTTGTCGAACGAACCACCATAATCTACATTCAACGAGGCGTTATAGCGCATTGTTTCTGTGTTCCATTGTTTGTTAAGACGTGCCGAAAGGGTGATGCGTTGGTAGGTTTCGAGCAGGTTTCGCGGCTCTGCTTTGTTGTCAAGATAGTCGGCACTGAGGTTGAGCGATAGCTTTTTAGATTGCCATTCAAAGGCTTTTGCCAAATAAAACAGCTTCGAATCCATATCGGCTTTGAACCTTGCGGAGAGGAAATTGCCACCTTTTGTTCGCTTAACCTTTACTAAACCGCTGGTAAGATCGCCATATTGCACCGACGGAATGCCTCGCACAATGGTTACTTCTTGTATATCGTCGGTAGAAATAGTACGCATATCTACTCCTGCATTTGTGTAGTTTCGTTTGCCAGATGTGCGGTCTACTGCTCCCGAAAGGTATTGCATGTTTCCATTTACGCTAACTGGTGCACCGTCAATAATAAAGCGTGTGCCCAGAGAAGAGGTGTTATACTGGTTGCTTGCTATGGGCACTTCGCGCAGATTTATGGTGTTTGGCACATTAAGATGTGGGTCGTGTGCTCGTCCTCCCGGTAAAAGTTCCAGCAAATCGGTAAAGCTTGAGGGCTGCAAATGCTCCATTGCTTGCTTGCTAATGGTGGAAACGCTCGACAAGCCACGCCCTTCTTGTGCGGTAACAACCACTTCTTGCAAACTGTTTACGTCTAAATTTAGATGGTAAACTGCCCCTTGTTTGGGCACCACTTGTAGGGATTTGTAGCCTATATAGGATATTTTTACCTGCTGATTGAAGTTTGTTGATAGTAGGAAACAACCGTTTTGGTCGGTTACGGCTACTATTTTTTTTGTGTTAAGTGCCATAACAGTTGCGCCTATAATGGGTTGCTGTGTACCTGCTTCTAACACTTTGCAACGCATTTGGGCTTGTATCTGACTACAAAATAGGCTTACAAGGAGTGTAAATAAGAGTTTTTTCACCTTATATTAAATATTTTTTTGTTGCTATTTACAATGTTTGTGGGGTTTAATTGTAGGGAGCACGGTTTGTTGCCTGTACATTTTTTTATATGCCAATGCACCACATTCGCAATTCTACAATAGCAGAATTGTGTTTCGCAAATGGTTGTTATGCATTTAAAAGTACCAAAGTTTCCATGCAAAAAGCGCACGGAAACTCTGGTTTTTTACTGTATACGAAAATGTTGTTACCTGACTACTATTTTCTTACCTCCATGTATATAGATGCCCTTTTGTACGGGTTGAGCTATGCGTCGGCCGTTTAAGTCGTACCAAGCGTCGTTATCTTTGCTATTCATAGTGGCGTTGCTGATGCCAGTAGCATCGTCGCCGTCAAACTCTTTCCACGTAAATAGGTCCATAGAACCTGTTGCTTGCTTTGGTGTCCACCCACGTTCTTTCACCGCTGTGGCTTGTTTTACGGTTAAAGAATTGTGTTCTTTGTCGTAAAGTTTGTTGTAAACGCAGAACTCTCTCTCGTTTCCTTCGGTTTCTTTTACCAGAGATGCTATAAGTTTATCCATTGATTCGCCAGCCAACTTGTTGCCCCAGCACGACAAGAACTCTATTCTTGGATTGTGTGAAACGTCTAATTTGGTAAGACTATTCTGGCTACATTCTAACCTTTCGAGGTTCGGATTCTCAGAAACATCTAAGTTTTCAATGCCGTTTCCATTCACCCATAGTTCCTCAAGAAATAGAAGTTTTGTTACGTCAATGGTTCTTAGGTTTTGGTTTTCGCCTACATTAAGAGTTCTAATGTTAGGACTATTGCTCAAATTAAGTGCCGTAATTTGTGTTCCTTGCAACGATATAGCTGTAAGGTTTTGGGTGTTTTCTAAATTAACAGTGGTGAGTTCTTTGCAATAGCTTGCCCAAACCACGCTTAAGTTTGTTGCTTTAGAAAGATCGATACTGGTAATTGGATTTTCGTTTACCCGTAGTTCGCGCAGTTCGTTAGCCTTACTTAGGTCTATAGAAGTTACACCTTGTGCTGGCATAGAGAGGTAGTCTGCATCGCCATGAATGGTTATTTCGGGTGCATTTACTGTGAAAAACACTTTCATTCCTGCCACGCTTATGTTGCTTGCGCCGTCTATAGAGAAGTTATCGCCTATGTTAGGGTCTTTATCTTTTGCGTCTCCGTCTTCGTCTAAACCGTCGAAAATAAGCATTTCTATCGTCATTTTCTGTCCTATTGGTGTGTTTGTTTTAAATTTAATTACACCATTTCCCACCGCAGCCATAGCATTGGTGAACGAAAAAAGTAGTCCGCACACGAACAACAAAAAGTAGTTTTTTCTCATAATAACTATCATTTAGAATTTGTTTTATAATATTTTTATTTTGCAAATGCAAAGTTAGTAAGATATAAAAAGGTGGGCAATACCCAAAAATAGGTAAATATTATATTGCCAAATAGCACCAACGCAACGCCATTTTGTGGGTGTATACGTATATGCAAATACCAAAAAATTGTGCTTACACGTACACTTGCAACTCGCTATGGCACAACAACATACACAGAATGCCTACTTTCGCATTGCAAAAACCATACTTTTGCAATGCAAAAACCCCCTTTTTACATTGCAAAAACCCCCTTTTTGGCGTGCAAGAAGTGGGTTTTTGCAAGGCCTTAATTAGTAGGTGGTTGTATTGTTTTTGTGTTTCGGGTAGATGTAGCAATACAATAAATGTTAGAAACAGACGTTATTCATAGTATGAATAAGGCAAAATTTCTATCCATTGTGCTGTTGTTTGTGTGCCTGCTATATGCTGGAAACGCTATGGGACAGTCGTTTACGCTGCAAGGAAAGGTGTCCGACCAAGATGGAAACCCCATAGAGCTGGCATCAGTGATTGTTGCTTCGCAAGGAAAAATTACGATGAGCAACCTTAAAGGCGAGTTTAATATGCAGCTACAGAGTGAAGATTCGGTTAAAATACGCTTCTCTATGCTGGGCTATAAGAGCAAAGTGAAGGTGTTGCACAAGCCACAAGGAAAGCAAACTCTACAAATTCAGCTTGCAAACGACAACCAATTGGAAGAGGTTGTGGTAGAAGCACACGCACCACAACATGGAACTACCGAAGAAATAAAGGTTGAAGCTACTAAGCGAAACCCGTCTGTTTCGGGCAATGCAGTGGAAGAAATATTGCAAACACAGGCAGGAGTGTCTACCCATTCCGAACTTTCGTCGCAGTATAATGTACGAGGTGGAACGTTCGATGAGAACTCTGTATATATAAATAATGTGGAAGTGTATCGCCCCTTCTTGGTTCGGAGCGGACAACAGGAGGGTCTTTCTGTTATAAATGCCGACCTTGTAGACCGTGTTGGCTTCTCTACGGGAGGCTTCGAAGCTAAGTATGGCGACAAAATGAGCTCGGCTTTAGACATCACTTATAAGCGTCCTAAACGCACAGAAGGCTCTATTACAGCATCGATGTTGGGCGCAAGCGCATATTTTGGACTATCATCGAAGAAGCTTACATGGACTAACGGACTTCGATATAAAACAAATAGATACCTCTTGGGTACGTTAGAAACAAAGGGAGAATATAACCCTTCGTTCTTAGACTACCAAACTTACCTGTCGTGGCAACCATCTAAACGGTGGCAAATAGACTTTATTGGAAACATATCGGATAACAACTACAACTTCGAACCCGAAGACAGAGAAACCAAATTTGGTACACTAAAGAATGTAAAGTCGTTTAAAGTATACTTCGATGGTAAGGAAAAAGACCTCTTCCGCACCTTCTTCGGCTCGCTAAACATTACCCGACACCTATCGAAACACACAGACGTGTCGCTAATAGCATCGGCTTTCTCTACCAAAGAACAACAACGATACGACATTCAAGGGCAATATTGGCTCACACAAACCGAAACTTCGGAGAACTTAGGGGTGGGAACCTACATGCAACACTCACGCGACTATCTGAAAGCAGACGTTAAAAGTTTTAAATTAATGCTGTTGCACCGTGCAGGAAACCACAAAATAGAAGGCGCTTTCACCTATAAGATGGAGAAAATAAAGGAAAATTCTGCCGAATATGAGTATCGCGACTCTGCCGGATACAACATTCCGCACAACGGAGAAACACTCGATATGATTTATTCGCTACGCGCTCGCAACACGTTAAACGCAAAACGCATTGAAACATACGTGCAAGATACATGGAATTTTAAAACCAACGACTCTATACCAACACTGTTTAGGCTGAACTATGGTGTGCGTTACGCCTACTGGAACTTTAACGGAGAGAGTATAGTTTCGCCTCGTGCATCGCTCAATATCACACCCGGCTGGAACAGAAACCTATCGTTCCGTGTGGCAGCAGGACTATACTATCAGGCACCTTTCTATAAAGAACTGCGCGATACTGCCACCGTGAATGGCGTAATATATGCCTCGCTGAACAAAAAAACACGTTCGCAACGGTCTATACACGCATTAGCGTCTATGAGCTACCGCTTTACAATGATGAACAGACCATTCAAATTCACTGCCGAAGCATACTATAAAGCCATATCACGACTGGTTCCTTACACGGTAGACAACGTTAAAGTAACCTATTTTGGCGACAAACAAACCTCCGGACACGCCACCGGACTCGACCTAAAACTATTCGGCGAGTTTGTACCAGGAGCCGATTCGTGGCTCACTTTAAGTGTTATGAACACCGCAATGAAGCTAAATGGCAAGAACGTACCCCTACCAACCGACCAGCGTTTTGCCCTTAACCTCTTCTTTACCGACTATTTTCCTGGCTCAACACGGTGGAGAATGTCGCTGAAACTGGCGTATGCAGACGGTCTTCCATTCTCTGCGCCACACCAAGAACTAAGTTCTAACTCGTTTAGAGCACCTGCTTACAAACGCGCCGACATAGGTATGAGCTACCGAATATTTGATAATAACGACGGCTCGCACCACTCTATATTCCGCAATGTGTGGGTAGGCGTAGACTGTTTGAACCTTTTTGGCATTAGCAACGTAAACTCTTACTACTGGATTACAGATATTTCGGGACAGCAATATGCCGTACCTAACTATCTAACAGGCAGACAAATAAATGCAAAACTATCGGTGGAATTCTAAAAAAAACATAGAAGCAATAACATAATTTAACCGTTATAACTTGTAAGAATTACATAAAACGACTAACTTTGTAGCGTTATTTAACAATGAATATAAAGACAAAGACGTTATGAAAAAATATGAATGCGATACCTGCGGGTATGTTTACGACCCAGCAGTAGGCGATCCAGACGGTGGCATAGCACCAGGAACAGCCTTCGAAGATATCCCAGACGATTGGGTATGCCCACTATGCGGAGTTTCAAAAGAAGACTTCTCAGTAGTTGAAGAGTAATTTCTAAAAATTTTAAAGTTAATAAATTTATGGGAGGTACGTGGTTTTTTGCCACGTGCCTTTTTTGTTTTTTATAGTCATCTGCAACGTTACGGTAGCCCGTTTGCATTGTTATCGTAATCCGTTTGAATTGTTTTAGCAATCCGTTCGTAACATTTTGGCAATCCGTTCGCAACATTTTGGCAATTTCTTCGCAATGTTTTGGCAGACCGTTAGCAGCCGTAGGGGACCGATTTATCGTGCCCACGTATACGTATTCGCCATGCAATGGCAATCTCTTCGAAACTCATTCACGGAATGTTCGCAACGTGTTAGTTATCTGTATGTTACATATTCGCTATGCAAAAAGGGGGTTTTTGCGTTGCAAAAGTATGGTTTTTGGCGTGCAAAAACCCCCTTTTTACATTGCAAAAACCCACTTTTTGAAATGCAATATACTAAACAAAGAACACGGAACAACGAAGTGTGGTATTATATATAAGGTGTACTGCCATTGCATTCTGATGCTGAATTTGGCGGAAACAAGGTGCAACGGCACTATGGTTTGGTGTGCATTATGGTTTTTAGTTGTGGCAAACACTTTGCAAAATGGGGTATAACGCAAAAGCGCCAGACCATCACAGTCTCGCGCTTTCGTTAGTTTAAACAGGCAAGATGCCCATTTTTAACTCAGCTTGATTTGTAGGTTCGCGCCTCTCGGCGTTCCCCTCTAAATCTCGCATCGTATGTTATCCTTTATTCAATCTAATTTTTTATTACCTTAAACTAATCCTATTACTTTGAACAATCTCTTTTGTTCTCCTTAAATAAAACAACTAAAAACCTAAATCTATTACTATTAACCTAAACAATCTAATAACCTTTTTGTCTTAATGACGATGCAAAGGTACGCAGGTTTGGCGATACTGAAAAATGTTTTGGCGTATTTTTTTAAATAAAAACTGGTTTCTTGACGTGCGTCAATTATATAGTGTGTTCGCACACGTGTGTTTTTGTAATTTTGCCAAATATTGTTTTGGATTGCGGTGAATAGGGTATATGTGGGTAGAAACTAAAAAACAGATTGCTTGAACTGTGTGTACAGCATAGCAATCTGTTGTTGTTTTGTGTGTGCAACTATCTGTAATGCTTTTTTATGGCATATTACGATGGTTGCAACGGCAATGTTTCTTTACGCCTTCATATCAGGAACAGCATGTTCGTTGTTATCTTCTTCTGTTTTTTTATCGTTGAGTTTCTCTTTTAAGAAGTCGAGCATTAGGCGTATTGCCCTATTGGTTGCGATGGCAAGATTAATGTCTCGTCCGAAGTTTTCGGTAATTTTGAAAGTCCGAATATCGTCTTTCGATCCATATCCAATCCATATTGTGCCCACAGGAATATCGGCAGTACCACCTCCAGGTCCTGCAACTCCAGTTACGGCGATGGCAAAATCTACCTGTAAAGCATCAATAGCGCCACTCACCATCTGCTTTGCTACCTCTTCGCTAACGGCAGTATGTTCTTGCAAAGTGTCGGCAGAAACGCCCAATAGGTGCATTTTCACCTCGTCGGTATATGCCACAATGCCCCCTTTAAAATAGTTAGAGGCACCTGGAATGGCAATAATGGTTTCGCTAATGCGTCCGCCTGTGCAGCTTTCTGCCGTACCAAGCGAATAGCCAGAGGCATAAATAAGGTCGCCAATTTGGCGCGATAATATCTTACTTTCAAATTCCATAGTCGTTAATATCTATTCAAATGTAACTTTACTAAAGGCAGGAAGGTCTATAGAAGCAAACTTTCCGTCTTTAAATTTAAATGTTCCCACACTGGCAATCATAGCCGCATTGTCGGTGGTATAGCTAAATTTGGGTATGTATATAGTCCATCCGAAGCGTGCAGCGTGGTCGTGAAAGGCGTTGCGCAACCCATTATTGGCAGACACTCCGCCTGCTACGGCAACGTGTTTAATGCCTGTGTCTTTAACAGCTTTACGCAATTTCTTCATTAAAATGTCTACAATGGTAAACTCTAAACTGGCTGCGAGGTCGTTTTTGTGGTGTTCTATGAAGTCAGGATCGTCTTTTATCCACTCGCGAAGGTTGTAAAGGAACGACGTTTTTAGGCCCGAGAACGAGTAATTGTAGCCTGGAACGTTTGGTTCGGCAAACTTATATGCTTTAGGATTGCCGTTTCTGGCGAGCTTATCTATGATTGGTCCGCCGGGATATCCTAATCCCATCACCTTAGAACACTTGTCTATGGCTTCGCCAGCGGCATCGTCTATGGTCTGTCCCAGTACTTCCATATCGTTATAAGCATTAACTTTAACTATTTGCGAGTTGCCTCCCGATACCAAAAGGCATATAAATGGGAATGGAGGTTGGCTATTATCGTCGTCGTTTTCCTTAATAAAGTGAGCCAAAACGTGTCCTTGCAAGTGGTTTACGTCTATTAGTGGTATGCCCAAAGCCCTTGCAAAGCCTTTTGCAAAGCTAACTCCCACGAGCAAACTTCCCATTAAGCCCGGTCCGCGTGTAAAGGCAATGGCAGACAATTGTTCCTTTGTTATGCTGGCACGCTTAAGAGCTTGGTCTACAACAGGCACTATATTTTGTTGGTGTGCCCGTGAAGCCAGCTCTGGAACAACGCCTCCGTACGCCTTATGAACGTCTTGTGAGGCTGTAACATTACTAAGAATGACACCATTTCTCAGTACAGCTGCACTGGTATCGTCGCAGCTACTCTCTATGCCAAGTATATAAATATCCTCGTTTTTCTTCATTATTGTTTTCTTCTTGTGCTGTTTGCGCACCGTCTGTGTAGCCTTTTTAGTTGCTGTTTTGTGTTTTTGGCTTAGTGTGTAAGTATTTCCACCCCGTTATCGGTCATAACGAAGGTGTGTTCCCACTGTGCCGATGGTAGTTCATCGCCCGTTATTACTTCCCAGCCGTATGGGTCGTCGGCATCTATAAATACTTTCCATGTGCCTTGATTTATCATTGGTTCAATGGTGAAAACCATTCCTGGCACCAGCAGCATACCTGTTCCTTTGTGTCCATAGTGTAGAACTTCGGGCTCTTCGTGGAACTTTAAGCCTACGCCATGCCCACAAAGGTCGCGCACAACCCCATATCCGTACTTCTCAGCGTGCTTTTCTATGGCGTGTCCAATGTCTCCAACGAACGAGTAAGGCTTAGCTGCTGCAGCTCCAATGTCTAAGCATTCTTTTGCAACACGCACCAATTGTTCTTTCTCTGGAGTAGTTTTTCCAATAATAAACATACGACTTGCATCTGCAAAATAGCCATCAACAATGCACGTCATATCCACATTTATAATGTCGCCTTCCTGTAAAACGTCTTCTTTTTTTGGTATTCCGTGGCATACCACCTCGTTTATGCTGGTGCAAACACTCTTTGGATAGCCTTCGTAGTTAAGGCATGCAGGTGTGGCATTGTGTTCTTTGCAAAACGCCATACATATATCGTCTATCTCTTGTGTATTCATTCCGGCGTGAATAGCGTCTGCCACGGCGTCTAAGCAACCTGTGTTTACAACGCCAGCACGGCGTATTCCTTCTATTTGTTCGGGAGTTTTTATAAGGTTTCGAGTAGGTACAAGCTTTCCTTTCTTCTCGAATTCCATTATTTTTTTATCCATTTCGGTTGGCTCTTGCCCGGGTAGACAGTGCCACCTTCTCTTCTTAAACATCATTGTTACCGTTTTTAAACTTCATTGCAAAAGTACTATAATAAATGTAAATGGCAAAGGAATTAACTCATTTTTATCTCTTCTGCATCTTGATAGCCAACTACTTGTTTTGTTGAAATTATAGAAGGCTTTTTGCTTTCTCGGTGTATAGTTTTATGGAAAAATATGTATTGTTTTGCAATATAATACTTGATTTAAATCAATTAAATGCAAATAAATGAATAAAAACAGTGCATTATTTGTAGTTTTAATTATTTATTACTATCTTTGCTACCATCTTAAAAGTAGAAAAAACGTTACTTCTAATAAGTAAGTTGTTATAAATTGTGTTTTTAAAACACTGTATACGATTTTTCTCAGGGGCAGTGATGCTCTTCAAATGTTTATATTTAAGTTTATTAAAGTTTTCTTCAGTTAAAGTTATAGATTAGGTAGAAGACGATTGATTCAGGATAACTTTTCTGTTATTAGCCACTTTTTTCTTCGCCATTTTGGTTCTTTTCCATTGCTTTTTTATGCTTTTAACTTCACCATATCCACTTTTTTCTTCGCCATCTTGGGTTGTATTCTCGTGCTGAATATGGCTTATATTTTTGTTGTATATAGCTTACATTTTTGCTATATATATAATGTGTCGTTTTGTTTTGTTAGTTTTTGTTTTACCATAACTTTTGTTTTCTGTTTCCATTATTATGCTTTCTAAATGCCATTTATATGTGGCTAAAATGTAAAACTTATGTAACTCTAATTTTATGGTATATTTGTTGAAAAGGGCAGACTATGCTGATTGTTATCGCACACTATTTTAAAATTAGTTAAAGAGGTGTTTTTTTGTCGACAAACATTTTGTTTTTAAATGAAAATAGTGTACATTTACATTCGTTATCCTGAAACAATCTTATATACCTTACTAGCTAATACCCTAATTTATATAATGTTTGCGGGCTGCGAAGTCCGCTTTTTTAATTTGTAAAGATACATTCAGCCATTATCGAACCATTTTTTTACATATCCACCGCCCATTTGTGTGGCAGCAAAAAACATTCTGTGTTTTAGTATTGTCGTATATGCTCTAAATTCAGAACCCTATTTTGGAATTTCAAAAAGGGGTTTTTTGCAATGTAAAAAGGGGGTTTTTGCACGCCAAAAACTATACTTTTGTGGCGCAAAAACCATACTTTTGCATGGCGAATATGTAACACACAGAGAATGAATACGTTGCGAACGTTCCGTGAAGGCATTTCAAATGGTGTGCAATGTTGTTGCGAATACGTATATGCGGGCACGATAAATCGGTCCCCTACGGCTGCTGATGGATTGCGATAATGCAACGAACACCCACGAAACACGCAACGAACACCCACGAAATGCGCAACGAACACTCTCTATTTGGTGGGTGAATAATTCGTTGTAGACGTGTTGTTGTGTTATGTTTGTGTGTTTACAAGTTCTTTAATATTTATGTTTTTCAGAGCGTTAAGATAGTTTTTGTGAATAGTTTCCACCTTTTTGTATGCATCTTTTTGCCATGCATATTCAGGCAAATGGTGGTTAAGTTCGGTGTTTTGTGTAGGTTCTGTTCCCATACGGTCCACCAGTTCGCCCACGCTAATGTTGTTAGTGTCGTGCGTAGGAGTGTATGTAACTCGGTTAGTTGTAGGCAAATGGTTTTCGGTAATCAGTTCAATGGTTTTCAATCTGTCCAATATAGCCATTGTAACACGTATAGGAATGCCCGTTTTTTCCTCCAGTTCTAAAGCCGTGTATGGTTCTTCGTCGTTAGCAAAGCGTTGGCAAATGTAGCTTAACACGGTGGCGCTCATTGCAAGAAAATGGTTATAGCAAACCATTTTTGGTTCTATGGTGCATTGGTAGTAGTCTAAATTCTGGTTTATATAGCAGAGTTCGGCACAAAAGAGGCATATATACCACGACATAAGCATCCATAACATAAACAAAGGAAGTGCTGCAAACGATCCATACACGGCATTATAGCTTGTTAGAAACACTTGTCCGTGAATGTAGAACCCTTGTAAGGCGAGCATTAAAAGGCTGGCTAACACAGCTGGTCCTATTGTTTTGCTAAGCTGAACCTTTGCATTTGGCATAAAAACATATAGCACTACAAACATAAAAGTTAGTATTGTCCACGGCAGAAGATAGCGTAGCGAGAAGCGTGCAATGGTTCCGAGAAATAAAAAGCCGTTTAAATTTTCTACGAAACTGTAGAGATATATGCTCAGTCCAGACATTATGATGATGCTGATTGGCACCAGAAACATCATTGCGGTGTAGTCTATGAGCACCCGACTGATGGGTCGTGTGCCCTTAACCTGCCATATACTGTCGAAAACACGCTCTACTGTGTTTATCAAAGAGAACACACTGTAGAGCATAATAAGTAGTCCGATGCCAATAAAAATGCCTGTTTTGGCATGTGTAAGATACGATTGTGTGAGTGTTAGCAGCCAGTTTGCCACTTCGGGTTGTGCCGAAAGCATATCTCTAAACTGCGATTCTATGAACTTACCGAAGCCAAAACCGTTGGCAATAGCAAATATCATGGCTGCTATTGGCACTATTGCCATAATGGTAGAGAACGACAGCTGAGCTGCGAAAGTTATGTGTTCGCGCTCTATAAAGAACTTTATTGTAAGGTAAAACTTCTGCAACAGTCTAATAGCAATGCCTTTACGTTTAGACATATACTCTGTTTTTTGCCACATTTCTGTGGTAAAAAAGTTCTTTATTTTGGTTATATCCATCTTCATTTTCGTTCCTTTTTTGTTTCTCAAAGGGTGTGTCTTCTTTACAAAAGGGCAAAGAACACAGTGCAAACTTAATAAAAAAAGGTGAAATCAACAACGATTTCACCTTTTTATATCTATGTATGTTGCAACTTGCCGATAGGGTTTCAGTAAGTTGTTGTATGCCATTTGCCTTAAAGATAGCAGCGAATTGGCATAGATTCAGCGGTCTTTTTTGTCTTGATACATAAAGTAAAGACGTCCAATTACTGCGCCCACAAAGAGCAAAATCGCTACTGCTAATGTTCCCATACTATTCTTCTAACTTCTAATTACTATCCTTTTCCGTTAGGACTTACGGTCTTTTTTGTCTTGATACATAAAGTAAAGACCTCCAATTGTTGCTATTAACGAAACTAAAATCGATGCTACTATTGCTCCCATACTATTCTCCTAACTTCTAATTACTATCCTTTTCCGTTAGGACTTACGGTCTTTTTTGTCTTGATACATAAAGTAAAGACCTCCAATTGTTGCTATTAACGAAAC
>ERZ773254.226-NODE-226-length-36496-cov-16.237397_pt1 | contig 36496 bp, 23 predicted proteins | sample MGYA00580516_ERZ773254 | MGnify/ENA primary metagenome ERZ773254 (study PRJEB29015, sample SAMEA2738158) | human oral metagenome | biome: human oral; feature: human-associated habitat; material: saliva | place: China | collected 2192 ...
TACAAGACAAGCCTCGAGACTCGAAAGAGACTCGGGGCTTTGTTGTGTTTAGACGATTGGGAGGTAAGTGCGATGGGGGAGGAGAGGAGCGCCTTTGGGGAGTAAGGATTCTGCCGACGAGGAAGAGGAGGTTTCAGCATGCGTGAGTAGAGAGAAGCGTGGATTTTGAGGTTTGGGAGTATTTCGAGAGGGGAGATTACGTTTTTGGTGAGGTATTGTGCTCTCTTCGGAATGTCCCTTTCTCTCTATCGCTTTCTTTTGTAAAGCCGACGTGCGAAATGTCGTGTGCGGCTTGCATATTTCGGCATTTCTCCCTACTTTCGCAGATGCCACCGACACTTCGTCATCAGATTGCGACCGCCGGCGCGCTCATAACCCAGAAACAGCTCACGAAATATGCACAAAAAAATTCTCTTCGCCTGTGCGCTCGCATTCAGTGCGCTTTCGGCCTTTGCACAACAGCAGTGGACCATCAGTGTCCAGAACGAAGGCACGGCAGGTGGATACATTCTCGACAAATTCGGCAAGTCCGTAGGCAATTATTCCTACTCGCAGTTCTATCCTTCCAAGGGATACACCCCCTGTTGGGTGGTGCGCTTTCCGAAGGGAAACTATACCATTACTTCCGGCAACACCGGCAAGATCGACGTGCGGAATATGAACACCGGTGAGGACGTGACCACCGGACAGTCAGCGCGTAGCTTCAGTTTCCGCGCCCCCGAAACCGCATGGTACCGCTTGTTGCTCCGCGATGGCGTGACGAACACCGAAATGCATCCGTTCACCGTCAAATCTACCGATGTGAGCGGTGCGAATGCGGTGTACATGGCCGATTGGCGCAGTATTCCCTCGCTCCATCTCAATGGTTTTGAAAGCTCCAATACCAATTTGCCCAGCGGAGATGCTTTCGACTGGATTTATGACGAAGTGCTCATTCCTGCAGACGCCGATTATCTCGGCACCTATGTAGAGGCCTTCGGATTCAACAACGGCTACATCGGAATTCAGAACAACGGTCGCCTCGACAACGGCAAGGAAAATCGTACCGTCATCTTCTCCAGTTGGGACAACGGCGACACCGACAAAGACAAAGCGCTGGCCGATTTCAAGCGCAGCGGTGTGATGGCCATTGACAGCACGCTCACCAATACTGTGGCCGAACGTTTCGGTGGTGAAGGCACGGGCGTGCACGTTCTCCTGCACGGCGAATATTGGAAACCCGGCAACTGGGTGAGATTCCTGCTCAACGTTCGTCCGGAAGAAATCGTGCTCAAAGACGGATCGCGCTTCCAGAACACCATTATTTCCGCATGGTACAACGCGCGCGGCGTCGATGACAAATGGCACTACATTTCTTCGCAGCGCATGGCCGGACAAGTGCAGTATTTCGGCAGTGGATTCAACGCTTTCCTCGAGGAATTCACGCGCGGCGGCACCAGTCAAGGCATCATGCCCCACCTCGCTTACTATCGGCGTGCCTTTACTCGCTCGATGCAAGGCGGAGAATGGTACAACCGCAACAAGTTCTGGTTCGGACACACCGACGGCGGCAGCAATAAGGGAGCCAGAAATGACCGTTACCAAGATGCAGTGCAGTTCGAGGGCGAACCCGCCATCATCATGCAGTCCGGCGGTTACATCGAGCCCAAAGACCACAACGGATGGGTAACTTTGGCCTATCAGAAGGAACCCTACTATCTCCCGGCCGACAGTGTGCTCGCCGCCTTGGTGCAGCGCGACGTCGTACCCGCGGTGCAAGCGCAAGATGTACAACGTATGCGCACCGCATTGCGCGACACCTATGCGGAAATCCCCCAGTCGCAGTGGAAAGTAGCCGGCTTCAGTTCGCAGGAAGCCAGCGGAGAAGACAACGGTCGGAATGGTTTGGCCAAATTGGTCCTCGACGGCAACAATTCCACCTTCTGGCACTCGGAATGGCGCAGCGGTTCGCACAACAACTATCCCCACAGCATCACTTTTTCCCACACCGGCGAAACCACACTTGAGCGCATCACCCTGACCACTGATGCCGGACACAGCGACGCCAACCAGTATCTGGCCAGCACGGTCCAAGTGCAAACCGCCGGTAAGACGAGCGGACCGTGGACCACGGTGGGAACCTACACACTGCCCAAAACGACCACGCAAACGATCACGCTCGATCGTCCGCTCACCCTCCCCGCAGGACAATTCCTGCGCTTGAATTTCACCAAAGGTTTCTCCAACGGGGGAAGACACTTCATGGCGCTTTCGGAAGTCAACTTCCAAGTGAAAGATCTCACCGCATTGCAGCAGTTGGTTGAGAACCACTTTGCCCATGCCGGCCAGTTCAACTATTACAGCGCGGCCGATGTGGAGAAATACCTCGGCGAGGTGCACGACAAGCTCTCCACAGCCACCGGTGCAGAACTCGAAGTGGCCTTGCTGAATTTGGCACAAAATGCCCGCGTCATCAAGTACGGTCCGGTGACACGTCTCGCCGATCTCAACGCTGAGCGTGCCTATGTCATCACCAACCAGAGTGGTTACGGCACCCTCACGGCCGAAGCCCAAACGGACTACCCCACTTTGCGCGGCGCTGCACCCATTGACGGCAAGCAAGCCCTCGAACTCTACAAAACGACGCCCGACCTTTCGCAAGCCAATGCCTCGTGGATCATCGTCGGAGTCGACCACGGTCGTACGAACCAGTACCTGGTCTTCAACGCCGCCACCCACCAGTTCCTCAACCCTGCGACGCAAGGCGCCAACTCCGCCAGCACGCTGAGCGATACCCCCGTGTTTGTCAACATCCGCATGCAGAACGGCCAGTTCGTCTTCAGCGCTGTCAATCCCACTTCGCGGGCCGTGGCCTATGCCGACCTTTGTGCCGATCCCACTCGCGTGGACGGTGCCGCGCTCACCCAGCGGGCGCATGCCGCCGATCCGGGTAATTTCTGGACCATCAGCGACAACTTCAGCGTCACCCCCGACAAGGCGCTCATCAAGGCGCTGCGTGAAGCTGCTCGAACCGGCAAGTTCAAAGACCCCACGGCGTTGACGTCGACCACCTTGCGCAATGAGCCCTCGGAAGAGCGCCTCTACGACCTCCAAGGCCGCCGCGTTCAACAGCCCGAACCCGGAACATTGGTCATCAGTCGGCACGGAAAGACCGTGGTGCGCTGATTCGCGAACCTCTTCATCGTGTCGTGCGCCCGTCGCGCAACGTTGATGCCGAAGCCCCAAAAAGCCGCTCAATCCGGAGCGGCTTTTTTTGTGTCCCGCCACTAGGCAGGCGAACGGCACGGTGAAATAGTCGTATCGTGCGCGCGTTCGAACTGAAATCTCTATCTTTGCACTCCGCAACCATCCCATTTGCTCATGAATATTCTCTTCATTTGTCTCGGCAACATCTGTCGTTCGCCCATTGCCGAGGAAATTTTTCGTCAGCACGTCGAGCGTGCCGGTCGTTCGGTCGAATTTCCGCGCATTGATTCCGCCGGCATGATCGACTATCACGAGGGCGAGCTCGCCGATGTGCGCATGCGGCGACATGCCGAAGCACACGGCTATCGACTCACCCACCGTTCGCGCCCCATGAAGGCCGAAGATTTCGAAACCTTCGACCGCGTCGTGGCCATGGATGCCGACAACCTCCGCCGACTGCGCGCACTTTGTCCCGACGAAGCGCTGATGAACAAAGTCGTGCTCCTCTCCGATTTCCTCACGGCTCACCCCGGTCAGCACAGCATCCCCGATCCTTATTACGGGGAGTCCGACGCGTTCGAATACGTCATCGAACTTTGCGAAGACGCCTGCGCCGAACTGCTTCGCCAACTCTAATTTCTCATTTGCTCATGCAAGACATCATCGATTTTCTGCGCCGCCTGGCTGCCAACAACAACCGCGAGTGGTTCACCGCACACAAGGAAGAGTGCAAGGCCGTGCAAGCGCAGTTTGCCACTTGGGTCGAAAAGCTGGTCGCACGCATGGCCGCCGTCGATCCCACCCTCGCCGGACTCACCGCCCGCGACATGACCTATCGCATCTACCGCGACACGCGTTTTTCGCACGACAAAACGCCCTACAAAACCCACATGGGCGCTTTCATCTGCCGCGGCGGAAAGAAATCGGGCTATGCCGGTTACTATTTTCAGCTGGGTGCCGAAGACAACCGCGCCGATTTCGGTTCCTTCCACTGGGAAACGCAGCACGTTGTGGCGCCCGGACACTACTGCATCGAGCCGAAAGCCCTGCAAGTGCTGCGCGAAGACATTGTCTACGGCGAGGGCGATTTCGATCGTCTCGTGCGCAGTGCTGCCGAGGCGCGCTTCACCCTCCTGCGCGAGAATGCCCTCAAGCGCAACCCCAAGGGTTTCGACAAAGACGCCCCCTGGAGCGAATATCTTCGCCTGCGCAACTTCTGTCTGGCCTATGCCCCCACCACGGCCGAGGTCACTGCTCCCGATTTCGTCGACCGCCTGCTCGAATCCTTCGCCGCAGCACGCCCCTTCATCGACTACATCAACCGCGCCATCGATTTTGCGAGAGAAGAGATGTAGTTCTTCGCCTGACAACTTCGCGTGCTACGCAATGCCACCGAATGTTATTTAATGCTGTAATCTGACGTTTTGATTTGCTTTCGCCGAGCTTTCGTGCTACATTTGCAATCGTAGACGAGAAAAAATAGACGTCTGTAAAAGATTACACCGCGAGTCCTGACGGAACTCGCCTCTATTGAAACAGAACTAACAACTAAAACTACAGGACAATGAAACTTTATTTGAATTCCATGCTTCGCGGTTTGGCTTTCGCCGCCGTTCTCTCTGTAGGCACTGCTGCTTCGGCTCAGGTGGTTAAGGTAAATACCGGTGCTGCCAAGCAAGAAGTGAAGTCTTGCTGTGAGAAAGGTGCTAAAAAGGCCGCCTGCCAAGGTAAGAAAGCCGCAGCCGCTGCCGGCAAACAGGTGGAAAAGACCAAGAAGGCTTGCCAAGAAGGTGTCGGTTGCAAAGGAGCTGCAAAAGCCAAAGCGGCCGCACAACAAGACGCCAAAGCCGCTGCGGCCGACGCGAAAGCTGCCGAAAACAGCGCCAAGGCGGCTGTGGAAAACGGCGCAAAGGCCGTAGCCAACGACGCAAAAGCTGCCGAGGACAAGGCCAAAGCCGCTGCACAACGTGGCGCGAAAGCCGTTGAAAACGGTGCGAAGGCTGCCGAAAACAAGGCAAAGGCTTGGAGCAAGAAAGCCAAGGCCGCTGCACAACGTGGCGCCAAAGTCGTGGAAAGCGACGCGAAGAACGCCGGTGCCAAGGCCAAGGCCGCTGCCGAGAAAGGCGCGCAGAAGGCCGGACAGGCCGCCAAAGCCGCTGCGGGTGCCATGAAACAGGCACTTCCCACGATGGATTGAGCCAAACCGGCTTCTGTTTGGATTAAAATATAAAGGACTGTACAAATGAATTGGGGTGCAGTCCTTTTTTTTGTGCGCGCTTGCGCCGCGTGTGTGCGGGCCGGCGGGTAAAAACGGGGGTGTTTCGATCGGAACGCCCCCGTTTTTGGGCGAAAGCCCCCAATTTTTTCTTCGCGGCTCCCCATTTTTCGTGCGCGGCGGGGGAGTGTGCGGTGCGCAGTGTGGAGCGATGCGTAGTTTCTCGCCCACCGCGTGAAGGAGGTGCCGAAGCGGCTTACCAATCGGGGCGGCGGGCGCGCAGAAGCGGCGGGGAGTAGAAAAATATGCCCGGTGACATGTCGACGGATGGTGGGTGTCGGCGAGAGAGAGGCGACAAAATGATATTTTTCTCGGGGTGCGACGAGAAAAATGTCGGTGGGCTGCAAAAAAAATGCATGGAGAATTGTTGCGGAAGGGACTTCACAAACATAATATTTAGAAAAAGTTTGAGGCGGCGACTAATTTTCTGATAAATAGCCGATTGTGCAATTTTACATTTGCGAGATGAGATAAAATACAGTCCGGGAGTGGTTAATGATGTGTAGGTTTTTCTCGAACTTCCGATGGATAAAGCCCTCGCGGAGGGAAAAAAAGCGAAAGATCGCTCGCGATTTGTATGAAAAAAAGAGGATATATATTTGGTCGATTCGACTTTTGTGTGTACTTTCGCAGTGTCAAAGGGATAATCAAAGAGATTTCCAATCCGAGATTCCCACTTTGACTTTCCATTTTGAGATAGTTTTTTCATCTCTATATAAGTTCTGTGAGGGAATGTTTCGTCGTGAGACGGTTCATTCCCATTTTTTTTGTGCCTCCCTCACTTTTTCGTTTTTCGGTCTCCGTGCCGTGCTGCCCTTTTGAGGCGGAAATCAGTTTTTGTCGCAACGTTCCTCTGCCGAAGGCCTTGCGAATGGGGCTGTCACCCCCACACTGCCGAAGACGTCGGGGCTGCGTGTCCGGTATGGGATGGGTGAGCGCGTGGACGGGGCGCCCGGGCTGTTTAGGTAGGCGTCGGAGGGCGATGGTGGGGGCATAATGCAATGTGTATGCACGGAAGTCGTTGGGAATTTGCGTCGAGGGCGAAAATAAATGCAGAAACGCTGCGATGCCTTGTTACTAATCACTAACTTTGCAGGCGTAATCTTTTACACAACGTCCAAACAAACATTTTCCCCCCATGAGAAAAGAACTTTTGCTCGCAGCCTCGGCCTTCGTTGTCAGCGTTGCCGGCAGCAGTGTGGCGCACGCACAGTGCGTGCTCAAAGGTACCGTGATCGATGCCGCCACCAACGAGCCCCTCGTCGGTGTGACCGTAGCACTCCAGGGCACTCCCAACAAGGTGTTCACGGACAACGACGGTAAGTTCGTCATCAAATCGGCCAAAACGAAGTGCAGCTTGCAGTTCTCCAGCATCGGTTTCGAGAGCACCACCCTCGCTTCGAACCACGCTGGCGAGTATGATTTCGGTTTCATCCCCATGGCCGGTGCGTCTATCGCCTTGAAAGACGCCGTGGTCACCACGCGTGCCGTGGCACGTAAGACACCTGTGGCGCTTACCACCCTCGGGGCAGTTGCCATCGAGGAGCGCGTCGGCACAGCCGACCTGCCTAAGGTGCTCGAAACCACACCCGGTGTCTATGTTATGCGCGAAGGTGGCGGATATGGCGACACAAAAGTCAACATGCGCGGATTCAAGAGCGAGAACGTGGCCGTGCTCGTCAACGGCGTCTCGATGAACGACATGGAGTGGGGTGGCGTCTACTGGTCCAACTGGGCCGGACTCACCGACGTGGCCTCCAGCATCCAGACCCAGCGCGGTCTCGGAGCGGCCAAGGTGTCGACGCCCTCTGTCGGCGGATCAATCAACATCGTCACCAAGACCACCGATGCCCGCAAGGGAGGAGCCTTCTCCTACGGCATGGGCAATGACGGATACAACAAGCTCGCTTTCTCGCTTTCCACCGGTCGCACGGCCGACGGTTGGGCGCTCACCGTCATGGGCGGCAAGACTTGGGGCGACGGCTACATTCAAGGCACCGACTTCCGCGCTTGGAACTACTTCTTCTCCCTCTCCAAGGAGTTGAGCAAGAACCATTTGCTCACCTTCACCGCCTTCGGTGCGCCGCAGGTGCACAACAAGCGTTCCAACTACGACGGACTCACCGTGCAAGGTTGGCAGGAAGTGGGCAAATACATGCGTCCCGGCGAGCAATATCTCTACAACGCCACCTATGGTTACGACCGTTACGGACAGATTCGCCACTCGCAGCAAAACATTTACCACAAGCCCCAGCTCCAACTTCAGCACCTCTGGCAGATCGACCGCACTTCGTCGCTGAACACCGTGGCTTATCTCTCCCTCGGTTTCGGCGGCGGTGAGAGCGGACAGGGCACGCAGGAGTACAGCTCCGGATGGTACGGCTCGAACAACGGCATTCTCGCCACGCAGTTCCGCAATGCCGACGGCACTTTCGCCTACGGCAAGATCCAAGAGATGAACGCTGCCAGCGAAAGCGGATCGAAAATGGTGATGAGCATGAGCAAAAACCTCCACAAGTGGGTGGGACTCGTGTCGACCTACACCAAAGAGATCAATGACCGCTTCAATCTCTACGGAGGTCTCGACCTGCGTTACTATGTGGGCACGCACACCAACGAAATCACCGACCTTTACGACGGCGCTTACTACATTGACCGCTATCGCAAGAACGTGAAGCCCGAAAACTTCGCGGGAGCCGGCACCGATGCCTTTGTGAACAAGAAACTCTCCGTGGGCGACGTCGTGCAGCGCGACTACGATGGCTTCGTGGCCCAGTCCGGCGTGTTCGGACAGGCCGAATACGACTTCAACAACCTCACGGCCTTCGTCGCAGGTTCGCTCAATAACACCGCACAATGGCGCAAAGACCGATTCTACTACGACGCGGCGCACGCCGAAAGCGAGAAAGTGAACAAAATTGGCTTCACCGTCAAAGGAGGTGTGAACTATAAGTTCCCGCACATCGACGGTTGGGGCGGACAGCACAATGTTTTCGGTAACATCGGCTACATTTCGCGCGCTCCCTTCTTCTCGGGTGGCATCTTCCTCGCATCGCAGGTGTCGAATCAGGTGAATCCCGACGCAGTGAACGAGAAAATCTTCTCCGGTGAGCTGGGCTACTCCTACCACACGGCGGCTTTCACCGCCGATGTCAACGTCTACCACACAGAATGGAAGGACAAGACGATGGCAAAGATGACAGAAATTCCCGTAGACGGCAATGTTGAGCGCACTTGGATCAACATGCAGGGCGTAAACTCCATTCACGAAGGTGTGGAAGTGGACCTGAGCTACAAACCTGCCAAGTGGTTCTCGCTCCGCGGCATGCTTTCGGTCGGTAACTGGCGCTGGACCAACAACCCCGTGGGCTACTTCTACAACTCTGCCGGACAACCCATCGACAAGTTCGGACATCCGCTCGATCAGAGCCAAGGCCCCGACCACGCCCGCATGCGTTTCAACCAGAAAGACGTGAAAGAAGGCGGATCGGCCCAACTTACCGCCGGTTTGGGCTTCAATGTCTATCCCATGGAAGGCCTCCGCATCGGACTCGACTGGAAGTATTTCTCCAACTACTACGCAGACTACGCCGTAACGGCCAACGACATCAGCCTCGACGGCGTGAAGACGTTCCACACCCCCTGGAAGGTGCCCGCCTACGGGCTCGTCGACCTCTCGGCCGGCTACACGTTCCAGATGGGCGGATACAAAACCACCTTGTCGGGCAACATCGAGAATCTCCTCGACCAGGAATACATCAGTCAAGCCTACGACGGCGCCGGACACGACTGGAGCACGGCAAATCGTGTCTTCTACGGTTTCGGACGTCAGATGTCTGTCAAGCTCAAAGTCAATTTCTAAACGTCGGAAGCGCTGTGCTGCAACGCACACTGCGACGGCGGCACAGCGCATCCCCCTTTTTTCTTGATCAAAATGAAATATTCTGCATATCTCGCCCTCGCTGCTGCGGCATTGTTCACCGCAAGCTGCGATTACAACGAGCAATTCGACGGATTTGTCAAGGGTCCGCAGCCCACCGACGTCAAAAAGATCGAATACACCCTCACTGCAGCCGACTACAAGGCCATTGCCGAGAATAAATCCAACCTCGCGCTCTGCACCACCAAGGCCGACAGCGCCGCACTCAAGGCCTTGGCCAAAACGCAGCAGTTCACCGAAACCGTCACCGCGGCCAAATTCCTCCCCGCCTTTCTCGCCGAGAAATGGTTCACGGCCGACGACAACAGCGCCGTGGTGATCAACTACAATCGCCGTGAGGTGAAAGGACCGCTCGATTTCAAGGAAGATTTCGAGGGAACCGGCGACAAGAATACCCGGCCCGCCGTCGTGAAAGGCTGGACGACGCTCCTCACACTCGGTGGCGATAAGGCCGCATGGAGCACCGTTTTCCACAACAATGCCCACTACGTGCAGGCATCGGCCTACAAGCAGCCCGACTCCACGCAAACCTATCTCCTCTCGCCCCACTTCACCGTGACGAAGGGCTCGCACCTCACCTTCGATGCGCTCTACGGATACTACAAAGCCGAGGGCGGTCGTCTCAGTGTCTTCGTTGTCGACGACAATATGAACAACGCGTCCATCGAGCACCACTTGATCGACACCCTCACCGCGAAGATGAAGATCGAAATCCCCGCCGCCGGACAACCCGTCGGCACCTTCAAACAAGCCATGGATCTCGATCTCTCCAAGTACGCCGGCAAGCACATCGGCCTCGCCTTCCGCTATGACGGCAACGGCAAGACCGGCGCAACGACCACCGTGCAACTCGACAATGTCCAGGTGGGCAACCAAACCATTGACGAAACTCCTGGAAAAGACCAGTTCGTGCGCAACAACGGCAAGTGGGTCTACAATCCCTCGTCGGTGATCGAATTGAAAGCCGAGAAGGGCAACGCCCTCACCACCGCCTACATGCAAGCCGGTGTGGACTGGGTGAAGGAACACGTCGACGCGCCCCTCGGAGTGGCCGCCGGTGCCGGTTATGTTTCCAATAAGGGCAACAACGAAGTCTACTCCGGACTCTCGGCCTACTACGGCAACGCAGATCTCCGCCCCTCCGCGGCACGCGCACAGTATGCCAGGGAATACGCCTCGATGAGCGACGCTGAAATCACGGCCAAAATGATCGAACGCCTCCAGCAAACGCTCGGTGCCGCCCTCACGAAACTGAACCCCGAAGCCATGCCCGTGGCCGGACTCGACGTGTTCTACACGCTCCGCTTCGGTGTTTATGACGGCAATGTCACCAAGACCTACGAAATGAAGTTCAAGGTCGTGGGCAAAGGCCGTTTCGAATACGTCAAAGACAGCTACAAAGCCCTTTGATTGCCCACACTTGGTCGTTTTGCGGCCGCACTCCCCGTCCTCGCCTCGGCGAAGACGGGGTTTTTTGCGTTTGCGGCGATCCCTCGCTTCGGGCGTTCGCGTGCAGCGCCCCACCTCGCCGCGCGCATCCTTCGTGGGGACGTCGGCGGCCTCCCGCTGCCGGAGAAGGCACGGGGGCGAAACGAGGAAAACAGGGAACAATGTGCAAAAAGTGGGGCGCTTTCTGTCCACACCTCCCCGTTTTTTTGTCCCACTGCGCAGCTGTGGCGCGACGTGGGCGAGCATTTCAGAAAAACGGATCATTTTCGCCCCCTCCCCACGCTTTTCTTCGTACCTTTGCAGCCACAAACTCACTTACGTGCGAGATTTTCGACCGCAATAACACGCGCGCATGTCACAACACAACAACTTTACAGAACTCGGTGAGCGGCCCGTCGGTTCGCTCCTGCTGCAATATTCGCTGCCCGCCATCATTGCGATGGTGGCCTCCTCGCTCTACAACATCGTCGACGCCATCTTCATCGGCCAGAGCGTGGGCAAATTTGCCATTGCAGGCCTTGCACTCACCAACCCCCTCATGGCACTCACCGCCGCCTTCGGAGCCATGGTCGGCGTGGGCGGATCTACGCTCATGAGCATCCGCCTTGGGCAGAAAGACTACGAAGTGGCGCGGCGCATCTTGGGTAATGTGGTGATTCTCAATGTCACCATGGGGCTCACACTCGGCCTGCTTTTGCTCGCCGGCCTCACGTCCATTCTTCGCCTCTTCGGCGCGAGCGAACACACCCTGCCCTATGCCCACGACTACATGAGCATTTTGCTCTGGGGCAACGTCGTGACGCACCTCTACTATGGGCTCAATGCGCAGCTGCGCAGCACCAACCGCCCGAAACTGGCCATGTATTCCACCTTCGGCAGTGTGCTCATCAATGCCGTCCTCGCATGGCTCTTCGTCATGGTGTTGGGGTGGGGCATCAAGGGCGCGGCTTGGGCCACGCTCATCGCGCAATCGAGCATGCTCCTCTGGCAGATCTATCTCTTCACCCGCCCCGGCGACATGATTCGCTTTCGCCGCGACATCTTCCGCCCCGACCGGCGCATCATGCGTGAGGCCATCGTCATCGGCCTGCCGCAATTTCTCGTCAATTCGTGCTCTTCGCTCATCAGCAGCCTACTGATGTTCTCGATGCAGCGCTACGGTGGAGACACGGCTGTGGGGGCTTACGGCATTTGCAACCGTTTGGCCATGTTCATCGGCTTCGTCGTCATGGGACTCGACCAGGGCATGCTCCCCATCGCGGGCTACAACTACGGTGCGCGCAAGTTCGATCGCCTGATTTCCGTGGTGAAGCACACCCTCCTGGTGGCCACGGTGATCACCACCTTGGGCTTTGCGGTGAGCCACCTCTTTCCCACGCCGATCGTCTCGCTCTTTGCCCGAGACGCCTCGCTCATCGAGGCATCGGCGCAGGGGCTCAAGATCGTCTCCCTCTTCTGGCCCGTGGTGGGCATGCAGATTGTGTCCACCGCCTTCTTCCAGAGCGTAGGCATGCCCGGCAAGAGCATTCTCCTCTCGCTCACGCGGCAGCTGCTCTTCCTTGTGCCCGGCATTCTCCTCCTTCCTCACCTGGTTTCGGGCTGGCTCTCGCCGAGCGACGGGGTGTGGCTCTCCATTCCCGTGGCCGATGGGGCAGCGGCCTTGCTTTCGGGACTCATGCTCACGTGGCAGCTCCGCAAGTTCCGCCGGACGGAGGCCTAAACATTTTGACATTCCATCTTATTCTCAACTCTTTTTCTCTCTTTTCTCCTCATGGACTTTCCTTTCGTCATCACTGTGGGACGCCAACTTGGAAGCGGCGGCCGAAAAATCGGGAAGCGCCTCGCCGAGCGCTTCGGCATTGCTTACTACGACAAAGAGATTCTCTCGCTTGCGGCGCAGGAGAGTGGGCTCGGCACCGGTGTCTTCGAGCGAAGCGACGAGCGCAAAGGTTTTCTCCGCTCGATTGTGCAGGTGGTGCAGCCCTTCTTCGGCGGGGGCGGGAATTTCTACGACAATCAGCTCAGCGACGAGAATTTGTTCACCATCCAGAGTCGCGTCATCCAGAAGGTGGCGGCCGAACGTTCGTGTGTGGTGATCGGGCGCGTGGCCGATTACATCTTGCGCCACCATCCGCACCACATCAATGTGTTCATCACCGCCTCAATGTCCGACCGCGTGCAGGAATTGATGCGCCGCCGCGGCATCGATGCCAAGGCTGCCCGCCGCATCCTCGAAGAGGCCGATGAGGAGCGCTCCACTTACTACAATTTCTACTCCCTCGGCACGTGGGGAACGGCAGACACTTACGACCTTTGCATCAACTCTTCGATCCTCGGCCCCGACGGCACGACCGACTTCATCGCCCGTTTTGTCTCGGAGCGCTTCGGATTGGGAGAAAATGACTGAGTGGAGCAGCTGTTTTGTTTCCGTTTGTGCTGAATTTTAGCGCCTGTTAGTTTATGCCCCGCGATCTTTCGGAGGTCGTGGGGCATAAATGTGCACAGATTTCTCGCTGTGTTTGCCGACACTTCGCGAAACAATAAGGAGAAAGCGACGGCGGGTTCTTGAGGAAAACACTAACTTTGCACATCAGTTTCCCAACAGATAATGCCAAAGTCGCGCAAAATTATTTCTTCTTCCACCGTCGAGGACAAGCAGCGCAAGAGTTTGCGCGCGAACCGGTCTACCGGTACGTCTATCGAAGTGATTTTTGGACGTTTGTTGTATGCTGCCGGCGTGCGCTATCGGAAAAATGACCGAAAGGTCTGCGGTTCTCCTGATTTTACGCTCCCCGGGCTGAAAATCGCCGTATTTTGCGACGGAGAGTTTTGGCACGGACGCGATTGGGAGCGGAGAAAGGCCGATCACAAGACGAATCGCTCGTTTTGGATCTCGAAAATAGAATCCAATATGGAGCGCGATCGGCAAGTGAACGAGACACTGCGGCAAATGGGATGGAAGGTTTTTCGATTTTGGGAAACCGAACTACGGAAAACGCCCGACCGGTGTCTCAATATTATATTAAGTCAAGTCAATCAGATGAAGAACGAGAACATAAGTCTATCTCTCGCCAAACAATTGTCGAGCGGAAAAATCAATGTCCGCAATTTCGGGCCGCATGCTTTGAAATCCGACGGTTCAGTGATGAGTTTTGCCGAACAAATGGCCATTGTTTCGCACCATCTGCACAATCCATCCAATAAAACCTTGGCCGACCGGGCGCAAGGTCTCATTGCCGATTGGACACCTTCGGCTGCCGCTGAAAAGAAAGGGCGATGTGCTGAAGAAAGAGCGCAGTATGGTTTGTTTCGCGACTTCTTTGAGGTGCCGTTTCCGCCGCCCGCGCAACCGCGCTTCACTTTTATCGACCTTTTTGCGGGTATTGGTGGTTTTCGCATGGCCATGCAACAGTTGGGCGGTAAGTGTGTGTTCTCTTCGGAGTGGGATGCGCAGGCGCAGCGTACTTATTTGCTGAATTATGGCGAAGTGCCTTTCGGGGACATCACATCGGAAGAAACCAAAAGCTATGTTCCCGACGATTTCGATGTGCTGTGCGCCGGTTTCCCCTGCCAGGCTTTCTCCTTGGCGGGTAAACGGAAGGGATTTGAGGAAACTCGCGGTACTTTGTTCTTCGATGTGGCCGAGATCCTCAAGCGCAAACGCCCGAAAGCCTTCTTCCTCGAAAATGTGAAGGGGTTGATGATTCACGACAAGGGCAAGACGTTGAAAACGATTCTCAAGGTGTTGCGCGAAGATCTGGACTATTTCGTGCCGGATCCGCAGATAGTGAATGCAATGAACTTTGGTGTGCCGCAACACCGCGAGCGGATTTACATTGTGGGCTTCAGAAAAGACCAAGGAGTGGAGCATTTCGACTATCCGGCGCCGACAGACACGACAAAAGTGTTCGCCGACGTGAAGGAAAAAGAGGTGGTTTCGGCCAAATACTACCTTTCCACACAGTACATTGCTTCGTTGGAAGCTCATAAAGCGAGACATGCTGCAAAAGGCAACGGGTTCGGTTATGAAATTATTGGTGACAATGAGGTAAGTAATGCGATTGTTGTTGGAGGTATGGGGCGTGAACGTAATCTTGTTATCGACGATCGTCTCACTGATTTCACACCGGTGACTCGAATCAAAGGTGAAGTTAATAAGATTGGGCTGCGCCGAATGACACCTCGGGAGTGGGCGCGCCTGCAAGGCTTTCCGGATGATTTTATCATCGGGGTGGCCGACGCATCGGCCTATAAACAATTCGGAAACTCGGTGGCCGTGCCGGCAATTCGCGCAACGGCCGACGAAATCATTAAGCGCATCAATTTGTAACAGCCATGAAAGGAACGGGTAATCGAGGAGAGTGGAGTGAGATTTACGCGCATTTCAAAATTTTGGAGGAGGGGTTCTTGTATCCGGCCGACAAAAACATGCAGCGCTTGGAAGAAAGTAAAATTCCCGTCATCAGTGTTTTGCGCCATGACGCGCCCGACAAGGAAAAACCGAAGGAGGTGACTTATTCGGTGTGTCAAAATGAGAAACTGATTCGCATTGTTGTGGGAAATGTTGCTTTTCCCGACATCGAGCAAACAGAATTTGGCGAGCAGGCGCGGGCTTTATTTCAAACACTCACAGTCGGCGAGGACAATAGCGATACGAAATATGCGGCCACGCGCTCGTTTATGGAACGGGCGCGGATGTTTCGACTCAAAGCGCCAAGTGCGGACAAAAGCGACATCTGTTTGGTGATCCACGATCTGCATTCCGGCAGACAATGGCGGCAAGGTTATTCCGTCAAGTCGTATATCGGCAGTAAACCTACGCTGATGAATGCTTCGAAGTCAACGAATTTCCACTATCGTTTGGTCGGTTGGGTCGATCCATATAGGATAGATGAGTTCAATGAGACGAAGTCGATGGAACGGAAGATGAAGATGCTGAGGGAAGAGGAGTGGGATTTGCAATTTCTGTGCACGGAGCATCCTACATTTGGGAACAATCTGACGTATGTGGACAGCGCATTGCCGAAAATGCTGGCCGTGGGACTGCCGGCGGTGTATGGAAAACAGACAAAAGATAGGTCTTTGCGTGCAGTGGCCGAGTATTTGGCAGAAGTGAACCCCTGTGGATTTCCCGAAAAGGAGAAGTTGGACTTCTATGTGCATAAGTTCAAGCAACTGTTGATTGCTTTTGCCTTGGGAATGACGCCGAGTAAACAATGGAAGGGGCGTTATGACGCCAACGGCGGCTATATTGTGGTGCGAGAGGACGGAGAAGTGGTGTGCTATCACTTCTATGAGCGCAATGACTTGGAGGACTATCTCTTTGAACACACGGTAATAGACACTCCTTCTCAGAGCAAACACAAATTCGGCCAAATATATGCCATAGACGGAGAGTTTTATCTGGATTTGAACTTCCAAATCCGCTTCAAATAGCGGAGCGGAGCATGTTTTGCGGCAGTTGTGTTGGACTTCATCGCCCGTTTCGTCGAAGAGCGCTTCGGGTTGAATAAGCCCGAGGGCAACTAAACCCGCGCCGCGCCTCGAATTTCATGAAAAAGCCCCCTGTTGAATGGTCAACAGGGGGCTTTTCGTGTGGGAGGGGCTGCTGATGGAGGGACAAGTGCCGGAGCGCAGTTGGCCGCCGGGAGGAGAAGTCTGAGCGAGGTGAGGAGGAGCGCCAAACGTGCGGGGCGGGGCGAAAAATTACACCATCGGGAGCTGCTGGCCGTTGATTTTGCGATAGAGATCGAGGGCAAATACGTCGGTCATGCCCGAGAGGTAGTCGAGGACGGCCATGATGCGGGTGGAAAGGTCGGGGGCGTGCAACTCATATTGCGAAGAGACCTGTTTGAGCAGGAGTTGTGCGTATTTTTTCTCGGGAGAGAGCACGGCATCGCACATGAGTTCGAGGAGCGTATAGATGATGTGATAGCCCGAAAGTTCGATGTCCACCACTTCTTTGGCGTAGTAAATGCTTTCGCGCGCCACGGCTTCGCAGTTGCGATAGGCGTTGTTGAGCCGATCGGGGAGGCAACGAATGAGCGGACCGGCGAAGGTGCCGGCCAAAATCTCGGGCTCGTGCTCCACAAAGGCCCGCACGCAAGCGCGTTCGAGGGCGTTGATCACGCACGAGCGGAGGAATTTGATTTGGTCGCCCGCGTCGGTGTCCTCGGGATAGGAGCGGCGCAGTTGTTCGCGCTGGGTTTCGTCGAAAAAGCCGAGGTAGAGTTCGATGGTGTGCTCGGTGGAGAGCAGACGAAGCTTGTGCGCGTCTTCGATATCCATGATTTCGTAGCAGATATCGTCGGCGGCTTCGACGAGATAAACCAGAGGATGGCGCGCATAGCGGATGCGGTCGCCCGATTGCTCGAGACAGGGAATGCCCAGCCGGTCGAAGATGCGGAGAAAGGTGTCGCGCTCGGGCGTGAAGAAGCCCATTTTCGGCTTATTGCCTGCCAAAGCGGCTGAAAATGGGTATTTTACGACCGATGCCAGGGTGGAATAGCTCATCACAAAGCCGCCGTCGCGCCGTCCGTTGAAGCGATGCGTGAGCAAGCGGAAGGTATTGGCGTTGCCGTCGAAGTGGGTGATGTCGTTCCAGGTGGTTTCGGGGAGCTTGTCGCGGAATTTTTGCCCCGCTCCCTCTGCGAAGAAGGAGCAAATGGCCTCTTCGCCGGAGTGACCGAAGGGTGGATTGCCCATGTCGTGCGCCAAACAGGCCGCAGATACGATGGCACTGATGCTTTCGAGGGCGGCGCTGTCGGCGGCGTCGTGCTTTCCTTCCAAAGCGCGCGCGACGTCGGCACCCAAGGACCGGCCCACGCTCGAAACTTCGAGGGAGTGCGTGAGACGGTTGTGGACAAAAATGCTACCCGGGAGGGGAAACACCTGCGTCTTGTTTTGCATGCGCCGAAAGGGCGAGGAAAAGATGAGCCGGTCGTAGTCGCGCTGGAATTCTGTGCGCTGTTCGGCGGGATGTTTGTCGCGATCTTCTTTGCCCAAGCGGCGGGAAGAGATGAGTTGGTGCCAATTCATGGGTGCAAAAGTAGGGGGTTACGGGAAAATGTGGGGGCGGTGGGCGGAAAATGTGGTGTTTTCACTCGGCGGTCGCCTGTTGTTCGTCCAACCACTCCCGGGCGTCGTAGTTGCCCTCCGCCGCGGCGCGCGCAATGAGCTGCTTTCCGGTCGCGGGGTCGGGATGCGTGCCGCGACCTTCGCACAAACAGAGACCATACCAGAACAAACCGTCCGGGTGTCCCTGTTCGGCAGAAAGGCGTAGGAAGTGGGCACCGCGAACGGCGTCGAGCGGGAGGTGATGCCCGCACAAGTGACACCAACCCACCACACTCTGTGCCAGCGCATCGCGGTTTTCGGCGGCGTGCCGGAGGAGATGCAGCGCGAGGGCGAGTGTTTCGGCGTCGGGGTCGTGGGTGAGGAGCACACAACCGGCGTTGGCTTCGAAACGCGGATCGGGCTTTTCGAGACGGGGTGGGAGGTAGCGCATGAGTCTTGGGCGAAAGGCGGTGCTGCTTGGAGGTCAAGTGACGGCAAGCGCGGGGAAGCGGCTGAGATTTTCGTATTTCCGAACAAATACTCGGACGGCCGAGAATATGCGAGGGAGATTATGTTCAAAACAAACCGCTTGTCGAGCGGTTCATCCCCACTTTTTGCCGCCGGTTGCGGAAACGACCGCAGACGCCGAAGCACTGCGGTCGTTTCTCTCATCGGCCGAGCCAACGCTCGGGGTTGAGCTTCTGCGTCTCGTGGCGCAATTGGAAATGTAGGGTGTAGCGTCCCGTCGCATCGCGGGCAATGGTGCCGATGGGTTGGCGCGCTTTGACGTGTTGTCCCGTGCGCACCGAAGCACGTGCCAAGTTACAGTAGACAGAGATGTAAGCGCCGTGGCGAATGAGGACATTGCTGAGTCCGCCCACGGAGAAAACGGCCGTCACGTCCCCTTCATACACCGCACGCGCCTGGGCCGGCGCCGCACAAGAGAGGTTGATGCCCTTGTTGTCGAGGGTAACGCCGCGCAAGCCCGTCACGTTGTATGAACCGTAGTGGCTGGTCACGGTGTAAGCTCCGTTGACCGGGGCGGGAAGTCGGCCTTGGTGAGCTGAGAATTGGCCGGATGATCGGCGATCGGCCGCGGCCGACGGCGTTTCCTGCGGGGGAAGCGGGGCCACTTTCGCCTTTTCGGCCGTACGCGTTTGGGTTTCGGCCGTGCGCTTCCGCGCTGCGGCCTGTTTGGCGCGGTCGGCCTCGGCTTTTGCGCGGGCTTCTTCTCGCGCCTGGGCCTCTCGCGCAGCTTTTGCGGCGGCGGCCGCCCGTTCCTGCGCTGCTTTTGCCTCACCGCGCTTGCGTGCTTCCTCCGCCTTGCGGCGTGCTTCTTCGGCCTTGCGCTTGGCTTGCTCAGCTTTTTGGCGCGCCTCCTCCGCTTTGCGCTTGGTTTCTTCGGCTTTGCGCTTGGCTTCCGCCTCGGCACGGCGAGCAGCTTCGAGCGCCTTGCGACGTTCGTCGGCCGCACGGCGACGCGCTTCTTCTGCTCGGCGCCTTTCGTCTTCGGCGCGCTTGCGGCGCGCCTCTTCTTCGCGGCGACGCTGTTCGGCCTTGCGCAGTTCCTCCTGAATCAGGCGGTCGATTTGGTTGTTGAGTGCGGTGTGTCGAGCCTGTTGCGCGGCGATGGTGGCCTGCAACTCCCGTTGTTGGCGGTTGAGATCGTCGACCACCTGCTGTTGTTCTCGCTGTTGGTTCTCGAGCTTGGACTGTTGTTCTTTGCCGCGTGCCAGGAGATTGTTTTTCGCCCCGCGTTCGGTGGAAAGTTGCTCACGTTTGCCGCGAATTACGGCTTCGCGCTCTGCAATGGCCAGCCCCTGTGCACGCTGATAGCGCGTGTATTCTTGCACATAACGGATGCGGCGATACATCTCGCTGAAGTTGCGCGAGGAAAAGATGAACATGAGTTTGTTTTGCGTGAGGCGGTTGCGAAACAGATAGACAATGCCTCGCGCATAGCGGCGCTTGCACTCGGCGAGCTGCCTTTCGAGCACCTGCAACTCCGATTCGTGGCGGCCGATGCTGTGGTTGAGCGTGTCGAGATCGTGGCGAATGCCGTTCACCACGCGCTGTTGATCGGAGATTTGTCCGTTGATGACCTGCAAATGCGCCAATCCCGATGAGACATTCCGTTGCGTCGTCGAAAGTTTGCGCGAGTTTTCGTTCATCTCGCGCTGCAAATTGGCTCTTTCGCTCTGCAATTTCCGGATGCCCGCCGTGTTGGGGGCGGATGTGCCCGACTTGGCATTGCGTTGCGGGGAGTGCTTGGTTTGATTCGTCGCCTTTTGCGACGAAGTCTGTGTTTTGGCGGTCGGCGCCTTCGCCTTTTTCGAGTTGGGTTGCGACTTTTCCTTAGCAGGGGCGCTGTTTTTTTGTGCCGCCGCGGTCGTCTTTTGTTTTTTGTCGGCCGTTTTTGTCGTCGCCGCCGTGCTTTTTTTCCGTTCGTCGCCACCGTGGCGAGTGGCCGCGGGCTTTTGCGCCGCGCCGAAGGTCGAAAGTGGGCGACCCCAGGCAAGGCACGTCAACAAAATGAGCAACGAAAGGAAGAAATGGCGCATTGGACAGTGGTTTTATCGGGCAAGTTGAATCAAACGGCGAAGCACAGCGCCGTCCATGGGCTTATAGGTGTCGGGGATTCGCGTGTTGGCCGACCAGTCGTAGCGGAGTTTCACGTTCGAGAGGGCCAGGTTGAAGCGCAAATCGCGGTCGAGCACCTGCACCAGCAGCTGGGTGAGGCGCGCCACCGGGAAGCCGTGGACATTGACCGTGTTAGAACGCCGCACATGTAGGTTGACATGCACCAGATCGCTCACCACCAGTTCGCTTTCCTCCTTCGAAAGATGCCGATCGTTCCAGAAAAAGCTCTGCACAGTGGCGAAGGTCAAGGGGCGATCGAACTGCAAAGCCTGTTGCAACTCGGCATAGGAGGTGCGAAGATAGCGCTTGTTGAGGCGGTCGAGCACCGTGATGCTGTCGGGTGTGAAGACGAGTCGCGCCCCTTCGATGCCGAATTTGGTGAGCGAAAGTTGGATCACGGCGTCGCGCTTCATGCGCAGTGTGCCGCCCACACCCTTTGTGGCGTCGGAGAGATCGGCTTCTGCAGAAACTTTGGCCACCACCGAGAGCGGTTCGTCGGGGCGGTAGGCGTCGCCGCCGCGCAAGGAAGCGCAGCTCGCGAAGAGCACGAGCAAAGGCAGCGAGAGGAGAAAAAACAATTGCTTCATAACGAGAGGGGTAAGGGCCGTCGGCAGGTGAAAGTGCGGTGCTGATCGGCGTTGGTGGGCAGAGGTCGTGGCGCGCATGGGCCGGCGCCGGCCGGCATGCGGAGGTTGGCCTCAGGGGCGCCCGCGTTTGATTTTAGTCCGCAGGCGTTTGCTCAGCGCATTGTCGTCGGTGTGTTGCAGTGCGTGCTTCCAGAAGCGCAAAGCCTCCTTGCGCAGACCGAGCGCCGCGTAGATGTCGCCCGCACGGTCGTAGTAGCCGGCGGCGTTGGCGTCTTGTGCGCGATGGGCATCGGCATCACCGAGCAATTGCAGCAGGAGATCGATTTGTGTGCGCGCCGCTTTGTAGTTGTGACTCCGGTAGAGCGCCCACGCATAGGTGTCGATGTAGGACAGTTCGGAGGGCGAAATCTCGACTGCGCGGGCGGCCATGCGCACGGCGTCGGGGAGGCGACGACCCGCCACGGCGAGGAAGTAGGCATAGTTGTTGAGGCAGTCGACATTATTGGGGTCGTAGGTCAGCGCGGTGTCGTAGGCTTCGTAGGCCCGTTGGGATTGTTTGCTGTCGTGCAGGGCGTCGCCCAAAGCGGCATAGAGGAGCGAGACGATGCTGCTGTCGCTTTCGGCCGTGATGTGGGGGATGGCGGCGCGATAGAGGGCGATGGCTTCGTCGGGGCGGTGTTGCGATTGCTGCGAGAGCCCGCCGAAGTAGTAGAAGGTGAGGTCGGCGGGGTGCAAGCGTCGGCCGGCGGCGCAGAGGGCATCGACCTCCTGGGTGCGCTCCCCGACGATGGCCGCGCGCAGCACGTGGCGGCGCGCCTCCGCATTGGTGGAATCGGCGGCCAGCAGGGCGCGTGCCGGTGCGGCGAGGGAGTCTTCGGGCAGTTTGGCCGCGCGCACGAAATCAGACAAGACTTCGGGCATGGGCGAAGAGCCGCCCGGCAGCGAAATGGCCTCGAGTCCGTGGCGATAGAGCCGGTATTTGTCGTAGTCGCCGGCGTCGACTGCACGCGCCATGCTCTCGAAAATGGCCACTTTCTGGCGCGGAAGCACCTCGGGCGAGCGCATGACGAGAGAGAACTGGCGTTCGAATTGCGCGCGGTCGCGCTTGGCTTCGTAGTAAGCCAGCAGGGAGATGAGTGCACCGCCGTGTCCGGGATGGGCGTCGAGCACATTTTGAATGATGTTGTAGCCCTCGTCGGGTCGGCCGGTGCGCACAAAGAGGTCGGCCAGTTCGAGGCGATAGTTGGGGTTATCGGGATTTTCGGCACAAAACTCGCGGAGCACCTCATAGGCCTGTTCGTTTCGGCCCAAAGCCACGAGATATTTGGCGCGCTGCGACACGGTGCTTTGGTCGCGTTCGCCGATGCGCTCGTAGCGATCGAGGGTGACGAGTGCCGATTGCGGGTCGCCGGCGTGGTCGTAGATGGAGATGAGCGCGGCGAGGTCGTCGGCTTTTTCGCTGTGGGCGGTGATCATCTCGTAGAGACGGGCGGCACGCACCCACTTGCCCCGCTCGATCCAGTGGGCGGCCAGCGTGCGGAGATAAAATTCGTTGGAGGGCTCGAGCTGTGTGGCGCGCAGGAGCTGTTGTGTGGCGCGCTCTTGGAGGGCACTGTCGGGCATGATGTCCGAATTGAGCACGAGCATCGACTGCTGGAAGAGGGCTTCGGCGTCGTTGGGGTTGATTTCGAGGGCGCGGTCCAGGAGGTCGAAGGCGGCGTCGGGGGCGTCTTTGTATTTCTGGCGCAGGGCTTCGAGATAGATGCCGTCGAAGGCGCGCTGTTCGCGCACGCTGAGGAGGTTGCGGGCGCGGGTGGTGCCTTCGGTGAGGAGTTCGGGCAGGGACACGACGGGGCGCGAGGCGCAACCGGCGCAGAGCAGCACCACGACCGGCAGGAGGCAGACCGCGAAGCGGGCGGGGTGCAGGAGGCGCCGCAGTGAGCAGAAGGAGAAGAGGCGGAGGTGTGTCATTTGGTACCCGAATGTCCGTATCCGCCCTCGCCGCGTGTGGTGTCGTCGAGCGATTCGACGGGTTGCCACTCGACGATTTCGTGGTGCGCCACCACCAGTTGTGCCACGCGCTCGCCGTCTTGCACGACGAAGGGCTCGTCGCCGTGATTGATGAGCAGGACTTTCAGTTCGCCGCGGTAGTCGGCATCGATGGTGCCCGGCGAATTGAGCACGGTGATGCCGTGGCGCAGGGCCAAGCCAGAACGGGGGCGCACCTGCCCCTCGTAGCCTTTGGGCAGGGCGATGTAGAGACCGGTGGGCACCAGGCGGCGCTCGCCGGGCGCCAGCGTGAAGGGGGCGTCGAGATGGGCGCGGAGGTCCAAACCGGCGCTGTCCGGCGTGGCGGCGGCGGGAAGGGGGTGGTGCGAACGGTTGATGATGCGGATTTGCATGGGGAAGTTTCGAATACAGTGTATGAGCAAAAGTACAGAAAAAAGTGCAGATAGGCGCTGTAAAACAGGGGCTTTTTCGCCGAAAACGGGGGATTTTGGTCGAAAAGTCGGGAGAGATTGGTCGGCGGGTGGGTGTTTGGCGTCGGCGAGTGGGAACGGAGCGTCGGCGGCACGGAGGAGGGACGAAAAAACGGCAGTCTCCGAGGGGGAGACTGCCGTGAAGGAGAGAGTCGACGGGACTTTGCGCAGGGCAAAGCCCGGGGAATTTATTTTCCGATCTCGAAAGTGGGCGCAATGCGCTTGAGCAGCACCTGATAGTGGGCGCGGAGCACTTCGTCCTTGGTCGACTTGACGGCCGAACGCAGGAGGTCGCGGGTGCGGAGGGCGAAGTAGTAGAGCGTCTGATCGGAGCGGTTGATCATGTTGGCCCAGATGTCACCGGGTTCGCCGTAGCCCTTGCCGAAAGTGGCGAAGGCCGTTTGTGCATTGAGGGCGGCGCCGTTGAGGGTTTCGGGGGCCTGGCTGTGATCGTGGCCGCAGAGCATGCCGTCGACGGCCGGTGCGGTGGCGGCGAAGGGATTGGCGTCGTTGTCGCCGCGGAGCAGACGTTGCACTTCTTCGGCCGATTGCGGACGGAAGTCCTTGGCGGCGAGACCTACCTTGGCGGCCGGCTCGTTGCCGATGTTGCTAATGTTCGAGAGCAGGTAGCGAACGTAGAGGTTCTGGAACTGCAGTTCCTCGGGCGTGAGGTTTTCTTTGCCGGCGAGGGTCTTTGCGAACACGTGGTTGTAGACATCGGTGGCGTACTCCGTGGGGGAGTAGGACGTGGAGTCGAGATAGTAGCTCAGGGCCAGGCGGGCGGTGTTGTTCATCGCCATGGCTTGGATGGTGGGCAGGAGGCTCTTGAAGGGCATGCTGCCGGCACCGGGAAGTTTGGCTTCGAGGGCGGGGTTGCCGAGCGAGGTGAATTCGTCGGCGTAGCGGAGCATCCAGAGGGCCGAAGCGCGTTGCTGATCGTGGGGCACGACTTTGTAGCGCGGGAGGCCCGACTTTTCGCTGGTTTGATAAAGGTAGATGCCGGCTACGTTGAGATGAACGTGGTTGGCGTAGCGGAAAGCTTGGCTGAGTGCCTGGCGATAGAGCGTGCCCTTGGCCTCGTTGCTGTCGTCGTCCTTGATCCAGGAATCGAGGTGGGAGACGATGTACTTCAGGTTGCGGACGCCGTACTCACTGGCCTTGACGGGATCGTTGCCGAGGGACTCTTCGATGGCAGAGGGATCGCGCACGGGCTGCTCTTGTTGGAGACCGTAGCGATAGAGGGGATCGCCGGCGTGCGACTCGATGAGATCGCGCAGTTTCTTGTTTTCGGCGATGTAGTCACCCTTGAGTTCGGGGAAAGCGCGGTAGGTCCAGTCGATGGCGTAGTAGTCATAGACGCCGAGTGCAGGGGGATCGAGATTGGTGACGGGATCGCCGGGCTGCGCCACGTAGTTGTGGCGGGCATAGTCCATGATGGACGGCGTGGTGCCGTAGACATCGGTGAAGGTTTTCGAGCGAAGTGAGTCGACAGGATAGGCGAAAGAGGCGGCCATGTTGTGCATGAAACCGAGGGTGTGGCCGATTTCGTGCGCGATGACGTACTCAAGTGATTTGCGCATGGCTTCATCAGGCATCTTCTTGGCGCGCACGGTGCTGTCGACCTGCGAGGTTTGGATGAAGCGCCAGCTGTTGAGCACGGAAGCAACGCCACGATAGACGTAGACCGAGCCGTTGATGATTTCGCCCGTGCGCGGATCGCTCCATGAGGGGCCCATGGCGTTCTCGACGGCGGTGGGCACGTAGCGTAGGCAGGAGTATTCGAGGTTGTCGGGGTCGAATTGCGGATCTTCTTTGGCCGTGGGGTAGTCGCGAACCTGGATCACGTCTTTGAAACCGATGCGCTCGAAGGCCTTGTTCCAACGGAGCACGCCGACGCGGATGGCTTGTTTCCACAGATCGGGGAAGCCGGGATCGACGTAGTAGACGATGTGCTTCTTGGGAGCCACGAGACGGCCGGCCATGTAAGCGGCGGTGTCGGCAGGTTCGACGCGCCAACGGCGCACGAAGGTGGTGTTTTCGATGCGCTTGTCGTTGTCGAAGATGTATTTGTTGGTGAGGAAGAGCCCGATGCGGGTGTCGGAGAGACGCGGCACCATGGGGTGCTCGGGAAGGGCCATGAGGGTGTAGTTCACTCCGATGGTGATGGGATAATCGGAGGCGACTGTGCCCCGTTCGCTGCGAATGTCGGCGCTGTAGCTGCGTTCGACCGTCACGCTGGCGTTGGTCTTAAAACTTTTGAGGGTTTTGATGTGCGTGAGGTCGTCGTCCAAATTGGTGTTGACCGAGAGGCCGTTCATGTCGTCGCCGATGACGGGGAAGAACTTGTTGTCCTTGAGAAAGAACGAGGAGGCGTCGATGAGCACCGAGGCGCTGTCCTTGCTCCAGCCCTTGACGGGGAAGGAGAGGAAGGAGAGGTTGGTGTAGTTGTCCTTGGCGCTGCGCTGCACGGCGGCGTTGGGCGTGGGAAGCAGGAAGTCGGTGTTGACGAGATCCATGACCACGACGCTGTCCTTGCGCACGAAGCGGAAGTGGACGGGGTTGCTGTTGCGGAAACCCACGGTGCCGAGGCTGGCATTGGACACGGACGAAAGCGTGACCCCGAGCAGGAAGTCCTTGCCGAGGGTGGCTTTGGGGAGTTCGATGTAGAGTTTGCCGTCGGCCTTGTGGAGGGTGAGAAGAGGGCCGGCCGCTGTGGTGACGGGCTGGTCGGTGAGGATCTTTTCGTAGCTCGTCTTTTGAGGGGCTTTCTTCTCAGTTTTTTTCTTGTGTAGGAAGCTGAAGATGCCCGCTTCGGCCGGTTGGACGGTGAAGAGCGAAGCGGCCAGGAAGAGCGTCCCGAGGAGATATTTATTCATGAGCGGTGGGGCTTATTTCTTGTCGTCGAGTGCTTTGTCGATCTTGTTGAGCAGGATCGTGTAGTGGGCTTTGAGGTCGGGGGTGCCGGCCGATGCGGCGCGGCGGGCCACTACGGGACGCAGTTTGACGAGTGCGGCTTGATAGTAGAGATCGGAATTGTCGTGGCTCGTGATGCTGAACGCAGGATAGGGGCTCTGTCCGGGATTGCCGAATTGCACATTCTCGGAAAGGAGCTGCGATTTCAGTTCGGCGGGAACGGTGCCGAAGCGGTTGACGAGATCGAAGTAGACATCGGTGGCATCGCTCGAGGTCAAGGCGGCGGGCACACTGGGAGCGGCCTTCGACGAACCGCCGCTCACGGCTGCGCCGGCTTGGTTGAGGAAGGTTTGTTCCATGAGCTGCTCAATGTGGCTGGGCGTGCGGCCGGCGAGCGTGGAGGCGAAGGTTTGGGCGTAGAGATCGTCGAAGTATTCGCGCAGGGTGTAGCTCTTGGGGTCGAGCGTCTGGGCCATGATGACGCGGGCACGGACATTGAAGAGGTCGCCGATGAGGAATTCGAGCAACTGGTCGTAGTAGCTCACGGCCATGTAGTCTTTGCGCTCGGCTTTGCGGTCGGCGTGTTCCGTGAAGTGCTTGGTTTCGTTGAGCGCCCAGAGGAAGGCTTCGCGCTGGCGGGCTTTGGGGAGCACTTTGTAGGGCGGGATGCCGGAACTTTCCTTGGCCGTGTTGCAAACGATGCCGCCCACGAGGTTGAGCACGTTCTTGAAATAGCCGTGATATTGCTTGGCGATGGCGAGATTGAGGGCGTTCTTCTTGCGGCTGTCTTCATCGTCTTTGATCCACGTGGCGAGGTTGCGCTGGATGCCGGCGAGGTTGCGCTTGCCATATTCGGCGCCCTTGATGGGATCGTTGCCGAGGTCTTCGGCCACGACGGTGGGATCGATGGCGCGCTGCTGGGTGGGCATGTAGCGCAGGTAGGGATTCTTCACGGCCTTGTCGGTCATGGCTTCGATGGCCTTGGTTTCGTCGTCGAGCTTACCGGCATACTGGGGATAGTAGCGGTAGTTCCAGTCGATGGCAAAGTAGTCGTATTCGCCGAGTTCGGGGGGCGTGAGGCGTACGCCCTTGTCGCCGGGTTGGGCTACGTAGTTGAAGCGGGCGTAGTCCATGATGGAGGGCGTGGTGCCGTGCTTGCGGGTGAAAGCGGCGTTGCGCAGCGAATCGGTGGCGAAGGCGGCAGAAGCGGCCATGTTGTGTTCGAGACCGAGTGTGTGGCCGACTTCGTGTGCCACGGCGTAGGCCAGCGCTTGCTGGAAGATGGGCGTGGGAAGACTGTCGGCGCGCACGGCGGCGTCGACGTTGGCCGTCTGCACGAAGCGCCATTTATAGAGGAGGTCTTCGATGTTGTTGTAGACGATGACCGAGGCGTTGATGATTTCGCCCGTGGCGGGGTCTACCCACGAGGGACCCATGGCGTTTTCTTCGGCATTGGGGACGTAGCGAATGCAGGAGTAGGCGAGGTTGTCGGGATCGAACTGCGGATCTTCCTTGGCGGTGGGGAAATCGCGCACTTGGACTGCGTTCTTGAAGCCGATTTTCTCAAAAGCCTTGTTCCAACGCAGCACGCCTTCGCGGATGGGTTGTTGCCAGGTGGCGGGGAAGTTAGGATCGACGTAGAAAACGATGGGGCGCTTGGGCTCTACGAGACGGCCGGCGGCGTAGTCGGCATTTTTCTTGGGCTCGAGGCGCCAGCGGTGGGCGAGATAGACGTTGCGGGCGCGGTCGGCGGCGCTGTTGATGTCATATTTCACCGAATTGAAGATGCCTACGCGGGCATCGGCCACGCGGGGCGTCATTTTCTCTTCGGGCAAGAGGAGAAGAGAGTAGGTGACATCGACCGTGGTGGGGGCGTCGCGCTGCAGGAAGAAGATGTTCATGATCGAGGCGCTGAGCTTGTAGTTTTCCTCGACCTTGATGCTGACGTTGTTGTCGAAGGCTTTGAGTTGCTTGACGAAGGTAAGGCCGTTGTCGCGGCTGCCTTTGAGCGTGAAGTTGCCCGACTTGGGCGGTATGACGTGTACACGCGAGTTGCCGGGACCCATAAATGAGGTGACATCGATGAGCACGGCGGTGCTATCGGCGTTGTAGGCTTTGATTTCGAACGAGGCAAAAGCGGGATCGCGGTAGTTGAGCTCGAGAACTTTGCGTTCGCGGGCGTCGAGATCGTGATCGTAGACTACGGTGTTGGGGGTTTTGGCGACGATGCTGCTGTCTTGGCGCTCGAAACGAAGGTGGATAGGCTTCGAATTCTTCATGCCGACGCTCAGATAGGTGGGGTCGGACACGGCAGATATGGTGGCGCCGAGGAGCATGTCGCGGCCCAAATACTTGAGAGGAAGCTCGAAGTAGACCTTTCCGTCGGTCTTATAGAGCGTGATGAACTTGCTTTTGACTGAATCGTATTTCTTTTTCTCGAAGAACTTGGCGATTTTGTCTTTGGAGTCCTTCGAGACGTTGTCGGACAGGGTGACTTTCTTGTCGTCGGGCGAGATGGCGAAGGCAGAATGGGGCACGCCAACGGCAAGGGCGGACGAAGCGATCAAGAACTGGAGGAGAGTGTTCCGCATTGTCTGGTTTTAATGTGTTTGTGAATAATTCTTTTGTGCTGAAGTGTAGAAACACAAAAGCCTTACGCCGTTGCTCCGATGCGTCGTTCCCCCATTTTTGACAGGGAAACGGCGCATGCGGAGGGAGACGTAAAACTTTATTGACCGTTTATGGCCGTGTGCGTGTTAGAAGCGCAAGGCAAGTTGTCGAATCATGCCGGTGACGTTGGATTTCTTCCAGACGCGTGCGCGTTTGTTGAGGTCGAAGCAATAGATGTTGCCGGTCTTTGTCGTAGGATTGTTGGCGGCAACGTAGAGATATTGGTCGTCTTGCGAGACGACGAGGCTCGAAATTTCTTCGCCGCTGTCGCAAGTCAGCGTGGGAGCGGTGGGGAAATTGCCTTTCGAGAGCACGCTGTAGGCATAAAGCGCGTTGCCCGAAGAGTAGTACATGAGGTTGGTGCTCGGAATGCCCACGACTTGTGAGTTGTCCTTCACGCCGGCGGTGGCAGGAACGGCACCGATGTACTTCAACTCGGGGTCGTAGTTGCGCGTCTTGGAGTTGGCGTCGTAAGCACCGGGGTTGATCCACACGTGATAGTAGGAGGAAGTGAGCGTGTCCTTGAGCAGCATGGCAATTTCGTGGTAATTGTCGACCATGCCCATGCCGATAAGGCGCTTGCCTGCGAAGTCCGTATCGTAAAGTGTGCGGAATCGCTTGTTGTCGTCGCGCTCGTTTTCGGCGAATACGACGAAGCGGCCTTTGTTATTGTCGTAGAAAGCGGTACCGTTGTAGTATTCGTCGGCACTGCGGGCCCAACTTACGGCTTGCGGCGCGAGGGAATAGTCCTTGATCACGCGCGACATGCGCTGATTGTTGAAGTTGGTGAGCAGCACACTTCGGGTCGAATTGGAAATGGTGGAGAAGGTGCCGTTCTCAACTACGTAGATGATACTACCGATGTTGGGACTTGTGGAGCGACCCGAGCGGCTTCCCGTGAGGAAGGAGGCGGTTTTCGTTCCTTCGTTGTAGCCCAACACACTCATTGTGTTGCCGTCGAGCTTGTAAATGCGGCTCGGCGAACCGACAGATACGAACACGTCTTGTTTACCCAACGACTTGGTGACGGTGAGTGCCTGGGGATTACCCTCAAGGTGCTGACCGGGATTGTTTTTCGCGAAGACGTCGCTTTCCGGTTGGCGACCGTCAAGAGGAATGTAGGACAATTGCGTGCTGTCGCCCGAAGCGGCCACTGCATAGAGCCCGCCGCGGTAGGAATACTGCACGTTGAGGCGGAATTGCTTGTAGTAAGTGGCGTCTTCGTTGCTGATTTTCAGGCGGCAAATGAAGGAACCGTAGTTTTTGCACACGTAGGCCAAGTCTTTCTCGTTGGAAACGACTTTTCCGTTCACTTCCCACTGATAAGACAGGGGCTTAGTGGCATGTTCTTGCGTGACGGCAGGAGCTGCAATGCGCAAAGTGTCCCAGTTGTCCACGTTGTAGACGTCTTCCACCGTTTGGGCGGCGGAGATGAGGGAGAGCGGTTTGTTGCCCTCTTGAGAATCGTCGGAAATGCACGACGACAGACACGGTACCAGGGCGACGCCCAGGGCAAACGTGTGAAGAATCGAAAGATGTTTCATGACTTCGCGGCGATTACTTATTGATACGGGTTGTAAAGTTGCTTTTCGCTCGGGAGCAGATTCTTATATTTATAATTGGGATCGGCCATCAGCTTCTTCCACACCTTTACAAAGTTGAGGAACAAGCGGTTGCCGTCCGTCGAAACGGCGCCCCAGAGTTTCTCTTCCGAGGAATCGTAGTAGGAAAGCATCTCCAAATACTTGCGACGTTCGTAGCCGCCGAAGTAAATTTCGAAGTATTGCCACATCTGCGGTTCTTCGAGCACGTTGTTGAAAGTGATTTTCACCGTGTTGTTGGTGGGAAATCGCGTGCCGAGGGCGTTGTCGCTCTGCAAATGGAGGATGAGGCTCACCGTATCGCGGTCGATGGGAAGACTATCGCGGAGGAGCGTCACCGTCACTTCGCCGTTCACCGAGTCGGGGGCGATGCTGTAGGTCGAGGACAGGTCTTTGTAGTGTACACCTGCCTTGGCTGTCGAGGCGGGATCCACTGTAACTTTGAATTCCTGTGCCTTTTTGCTCGGGAGGCCCGAGAGGCGCACGGGAATGTGCACGGTTTGCGAAGTCATGCTCTCCGGTTGTGCGCCGAAAGAGTACTGACGCAAGGTATCGTCGGGGTTCTTGTAGTAGAAGTAGACGTTGTTTTGTCCGTGGTAGAACCCATCTTTGCTATATTCGTCGTCGTAGACGATGCTTTCGCACGATCCCAGCGCCAAAGCAGCGAGGATCGGGACGAGAAGCGTGTAGATACATTTTTTCATGTCGGAGTGTGGGCTTTATTGTTGCTTATTACCGAATTCCAATTCGCGTTCCGGGCGCGGCAGCACGAAGATGCGCTCCTCGGGCTGGATGGTTTTGCGGCCGCGGATGTCGGTGAAGCTGCGATTGAAGTGCTTCAGTGCGAAGAACACCTGGCCTTCGCCCGGCATTTCGCGCATGCGTTCGGCCATGAGCTCCTTCTCGAAGCTTTCGCGATTGAGGAGTTTAGCGTCGTCGGCCGTGAGAGCTTTCAGTCCGCGGCTGGTGCGCACAGCATTCAGGGCGGCGAGCGCGCCGGCTTTGTCCTTATCGTAGAGCGACTCGGCGAGAATGTAGTACATCTCCGGCAGGCGAATCAGCGTCAACCCTTGGAGCGGAGCATTCTTGATTTCGCTTTCGTTGTTCACCAGACGTTGGAAAGTAAACGTCTGACCATTCTGACGATAGAAGGAGGAGAAACGCACATCGGTGTTGTCCGAAGCGAAAGTGCTCGTTTCGTACACCTTATCCAAGTCTTGTCTGCCCTCAGTAAAGTTACCCGACGACTGAATGGCGCCGAAGAACGTGTTGTAGACTGACTGCGAGAGGCTATTATTATAGAGGCCGAAAATCATTTCGCCCTTGGCCGGGAAGCGGCGCACCTCGTTGAAGCGTGTGGAGGGGACGAGTGCGAAATTCTGCTTCGAGTTGATCACCCGACGAGCGTATTCTGCGGCCTTGTCATAGTCGCCCATGCTCCAATACACGCGCGCCTTCGTGGCATACACGGCATAGAGGTTGAACTGGCGCGGACGGGCGTAGTCATATTCGCTTTCGCGGCCTTCGACATCGGCCATTGTGGTGTCGTTGCTCAGATATTTCTCTGCTTCGTCCAGGTCACCGAGGATATGTTCGTAGGTTCCTTTGAGCGAATAGACCGTGCGGTTGGCCAGCGTGTAGGCATCGGAATAGGGCAAGCCATATTTCGCATTGGGGTTTTGGCGATAGTCCGGACAGTAGAGGCGAACCAGGTCAAAGTGCAGGAAAGCACGCAGACCGTGGGCTTCGCCGCGCACCAAACGCAGGCTGGCGTCCGACGAATTGCGCTTGTCTAGGTTGGCCAACACGTTGTTCACGTAGGAAATGGCCTCATATTGCGAAGACCAAATGTTGTCCACCGTCGAACGCACCCGCTGGTTCGTATAATCGTAGTTCAGAATTTCCGTATCGGTGTTGCTCGTGTTGAGATAACCGAACAGCTGACCGAGTTTGTCGAGGAAACCGTAGGAAAGGTTCTCGCCGTAGAGTTTTGAGCTCGCCATCGTGCCGTAAACACCGTACATGGCATCGTAAAAACCTTGCGAGCGTTTGAACTGCACGTCTTCCGGGAGCTCACCCTTGGGCTGCACGTCGAGGAAATCGTTGCAAGAAGTGGCACCCAGCGTGAGCGAGGCCACGCACAGGGCTTGAAGTATTCTGTGGTTCATGTGTCGGAAGTGCAATAAGGGTTAGAACGAGAATCGAAGAGACATTTCCACACTGCGGGCAAACGGGTAATCCAAACCACGTTCGCGCTTGATGCTGCTCAAGTAGAAGAGATCGTTGGTGAGCAGTTCGAGGCGCAGACGAGAAAGGCCCAGGCTGCTAATCTGCCAGGTGTTGAACTCATAAGCCACCGAGAGGCTTTGCAGGGTGAGATAGTTGTTTACGCCGACGAAGCGACTCGTTTGGTTCGGCGTGCCCGTGAAGGCGATGTCGCGATACTTCACGTAGTCGCCCGCCTGCTTCCAACGGTCGTCGAACACGCGGCGATCGGCGTTATATTTCGGGTTGGCACCCTCCACACGCGTCACGAGCGTCTGGTTGTAGGTCACGCCGCCCAGAGAATAGGCAAACGAAGCCGAAGCCGACCACTGTTTCCAAGTCAGGTAGGTGCTGATGCTTCCCTGAGCCCAGGGCGTTTGGTCGCCAAACTTCACTTTGTCGCGCGCATCGTAGACAAAGGTGTACGTACCGTCGCGCTTGATGTAGATTTCCTGGCCCGTTGCCGGATCGATACCCGCAGAGGGCACCACTTTCAGGTCGGTGAGCGAACCGCCTTCCTCATATATAGGCAAAGGCTTCACGCCCGTGGAGTCGCGGTTCACGAGATTCTGCGCTTGCAGCGCGTTACTGATGCGTTTGATGCGGCCTTTGTTGTAGGCATACGTCAAAGACCAGCTCCATTGGAGGTCCTTCGTTTGGATCGGCACGAAGCGCGTGCGCAGCTCGATACCCTTGTTCTCGATGGCGCCGAGGTTCTCGCGCGCCGTCGTGATACCCACCGAAGGTGCCTTCGTTACGTTCACGAGCAGGTCGTCGGTGTTCTTGATGTAGGCGTCGAAACTCAAATCGAGGCGGCCTTTCAGCATCGTCAGGTCGACACCCACGTTGCTACTCAGCGTGCGTTCCCAGCGCAGGTCGGGGTTACCGATCGTTTTGGGGATGGCGCCGATGCCCTTGCCGTAGTTCAGACCCGAAGAGTAGTTGTAGGACGTCATGGCTTGGTAGGGCTGGAACGAAATGTTACCCAAATAACCTACGCTCGCGCGAAGTTTGAGCAGAGACACCCCGCGGCCTTTCATAAACTCCTCGTTGTGCAGGTTCCAACCGCCACCCACACTCCAGAACGGGGCGAAGCGCGTGTTCTTACCGAACTTCGAAGAACCTTCGTAGCGGTAGATCAAATCCAGGAAGTACTTATTGTCCCACATCGTGTTGGCGTTCACGAAGAAGCCCACGTTGTGATAGATGTTGTCCTGGCCGCCGGGTTTGTCCGTGGGATATTGTGCGGCAAAAGCCGGGTGAGAGAGATCGGGAGAGTAGTAGCCGATGGAGCGATAAGACGTGTTATCGCCGTTGTAGCTCTCGATCGTCGTACCGCCCGTCACCGTGGTGTAGAGCTTTTCGAAGAAGTTGCGGTTGTAGCTCAGCATGAGTTTGCCCGAGTAGCGGGTGAGCTTGCTGTGCCCTTCCGTCAGTTCGCCGCGTTGGGCGAGGTCGCGCTTCGTCAGCTCCGAGTAGGAGAGCGGAGAGACGAACACATTGCTGCCGTTCAGCTCTTTGGTGAACGAGAAATCACCGTTCAGGCGCAGATCTTTGCGAATCCACACTTGTAGGCTCGTGGTGTTGAGCAGGCTGAAGTTGTTGCTCTTGTTGAAATTGCCCGCCTGCGCTTCGTAGAGCGGGTTGTTGATGTTGCCCGTGAGGTTACGACGCAGCGAACCGTCCGATTCGTAGGGCGATTCATAGGGGTTCATGCTCGTGTAGTCCGAGAAACTGCCGTAAGGCGACTCGGCCGAGTTCACCAGCATGAGGGTCGTATTATTATTGATGGTGTAAACCCCCGCCTTGTTGTACGAGAGTTTGAAGAAGAGCGAGAGGCGATCGCGCTTAGAGCCCTTCATCACACCGTCGTCCGTGGCGTAACGCACACCGAGGTTGTAGCGCGTGTATTCGTCACCGCCACCGTCGATGCTCAAACTGTGGCTCTGCGAGAAACCGTTGCGAAGGGGCTTGGCCATCCAGTCGGTGTTCACACCGCTGCGCACCAGACGAGCGATGCGCTCGTACTCCTTGTCCATCAAATATTGGTTCTCCAGATTGCCCTCTGCCGTGTAAACGCCGGCCAGACGCTCGTATTCCAGCTTCTGGGCCGCGTTGAGCAGATGATAGTCGCTCAGATCGGGCATGCTCAGGCGGTAGGTGCCGCTGTAGTTGAGGCGCAACCGACCGCCCTTCATGGCTTTGGTCGTGATCACCACAACACCCGCCGAAGCCTTCGAACCGTAGAGGGCCGAAGCCGAGGCGTCTTTGAGCACCGTCACCGTCTCGATGTCGTTCATGTCCATGTCGTAGACGTAGTCGGCGCTCACTTCTGAGCCGTCCACCACGAAGAGCGGCATGTTGGCCGAGCCGTCGAACGTGGCACGGCCGCGAATGTTGAGTTCGGGCTTCTTGTTGGGGTTGGAGCCCGCCAGGTTGTTTTCCGGAATCACCAGACCCGGCACGAAGCTCTGCAAGCTTTCGAGCACATTCTTCGTGCCCACCGAAAGGAGCTGCTCTTTTTTCACCGTCGTTTCCGAACCGGTGAAGCTGCTCTTCGCTTTGTTCACGAAACCCGTCACCACCACTTCGCCCAGCGCCGTGTTGTCTTCTGAGAGCGGGATCGTGGTCGTGTTGCCCGGGAATACCGTCACGATTTGCGACACATAGCCGATGCTGCTGCACGTGATGATTTCGCGTTTGTTTTTGGAGACGATCTTGAATTCGCCGTTTTCGTCAGAATAGTAGACGCCTTTCTGGCCTTTCACCTTGATGGTGACGCCCGAAAGCCCCTGGCCGCTGGCGTCGACGATGCGACCTCTGATGACGTTGCCGTCTTCTACTTGATCTTGGACGACAAGCGTGGGTGCAGGAGCCGAAGCTTGGGCGGCGAGAGCGGTCATGCTCGCGCCGGCAATCAGCGTGCAGAGTGGAATTAGGACTAACCTCATGTGCTTGTTCTATATGGGGTGATGGGGAAAATGGGACGATTCGCCGAAGGAGAAGGGGCGTTTGAGCCGCGCTTGCCGTTGCGTTGCGGCAAGGCGGCGAACCTGTCCTGTTGTGCGAATGTGTTGCGTTTAGTTCTGCCTATGGCGGTCGGGGATTCGGCGCATGAAGAACCGAAGTCTGCCCGCCGATGAGTGCACATCGTGGGTTCTGCCAACGGAGAACGATATGCGTTATTTTGCAAATATAGAATATCTCGGTTGCTTCTCAAAGACTGAGCGCCCTTTTTTGCCCCGCAAAGCGCCAAAAAAGTGGGTTTTGTCGCTCATTGTCGCATAAAACTTTCGTTTTGCTACTCGTGTCGTGCATTTTTTGTGCCCTTTGCCGTTTCTTCGCTCGGGGAGCCGAGGACAGACTTGTCGTTTTCGATGTTACGCGCGCCCGTTTTCCCATGGTGCGCGGGGGGAGGCGGGGCATTGGGGGCG
>ERZ773254.229-NODE-229-length-36210-cov-35.003955_pt1 | contig 36210 bp, 50 predicted proteins | sample MGYA00580516_ERZ773254 | MGnify/ENA primary metagenome ERZ773254 (study PRJEB29015, sample SAMEA2738158) | human oral metagenome | biome: human oral; feature: human-associated habitat; material: saliva | place: China | collected 2192 ...
GCAACCGGCTCATAACCGGTCGGTCCCTGGTTCGATCCCAGGTGGGCCCACCAATACTTTGAAATGCGAACCAGTAGCGCATTGAGTATTAAATGCTGGCAATTCATTCTTATAATTGAATACGATTTCAACCCTATCACTATAGATAGTAACGCTCTTAATAAATGTATCGAGAATACGAGAGCGGCCTGCTTTGGTGCTAGGGTTTTCTTTTGCCATTCTTTCGAGAAAATACTCGATATGATCCGCTGTAAATTTGATAGGGATAAGAGCGCTCTCATGGTTCGCTTTTTGCTCTAATAGGTTATTGCGTTCGCTCTCGAGGTTTTCTATTTCACCTTTTAGGCGTTCAGTAATAAAACCTTGCTTAATGGCAGTTATACAGTTATTTAATTCTGTATCAATGGCCTTAATTTTGCTATTTATGCCCTGTATGGCGACTTTTGCCTCTTGGGTAGTGTTATTATATCCACTCATCACTAAATCGACTATACGAGCGATATTTGAGGGCTGATTTAGAATTTCAAGCGTTCTATTAATGACTAAGTCCTCGAGCTCATCTCGGCGAATATTTGGCGCTGTGCAAGTGTGATACTTTCGCCGATTAGTGCATACATAATAATGGTGCTTTTCTTTATTGCGTGATGTAGCCGTAGAGCCCATATAGTGGCCGCCACATTCGCCACAAATGAGCTTGCCACATAAGTTATACATTTCAGAGCGTCGGCCTTTATTCTTAATTCGTGTAGGCATAACCTGCTGTACCTCATCGAATACCTTTCTCGAGATAATAGGCTGTATTGAGTCCTCGATACGAATATCGCCCCAGCTGTACACGCCTATATATTTTTCGTTTGAAAGTATGGTTTTTATCACACTAGGCGAAATCTTGCGGCCTCGCTTTGTTAGATAGCCTTTACTATGCAAAATATCGCTAATTTTAGCTATAGAGTGCTGTTTTAGGTATAAGTCATATATTAACCTTACCGCCTTGGCCTCGTGAGCATTCACGGCCAAATGGTGGCTTTCCGTTAAGTCATAACCGAGCGGAACAGCCGAGCCGTTCATTTTACCTTTTAATGCGTTTTCAGTCATACCACGCTTAACCTTTTGAGATAATTCTACAGAATAATACTCGGCCATACCCTCGAGCATACTCTCGAGAATAATGCCAGCAGGCTCGGCGGTGATATGTTCCTTTGCGCTTAACACTCTAACACCATTACGGCGTAATATACCCTTGTATTTGGCACTATCCTCACGGCTACGGCTGAACCTATCGAGCTGATACACGATCACATAATTAAATGATTGATGAGCACTATCTCGTATCATCTGTAGAAACTCTGGGCGGTTATCAGTACGAGCAGAGAGGGCTCTATCTGTATATATCTTAGTAATTAATATGCCCTCACGTTGAGCGTATTCTGTGCACTCTCTTATTTGGCCCTCTATGGACTCGTCTCTTTGTTTATCGCTTGAATATCTAGCGTATATTACGCCTGTTTGTAAGTCTTTTGTCATTGTGTAATGTTCCTCTTAATGATATAATTAATTTAGTAATAATAATAAAATGTATATCTTAAAATAACCGCCTAGGCCGCTATCTATGGCGGTTATTTTATTTTAGGTAGAAATAAAGCCCCTTGATAGGGGCTCTTTTTTTATTTCTTACCTTTGTTATATTTAGCTTGCGCCTCGGCCATTTTGCCACTTTGCACAGCAAAATTATAAGCATATATAGCTGTTTTATATTCGTTTGAGCCATCAACAATAGGCACTATAGGCGTAGGCTGTATACTGCCGCTCATTACATACTCGAAATTCCTAGAGAAATTTGTAACCCTATCCACTTGATATAGTACGGCTATAGGCTTTCCTGTTCCGTGTGGATCTAATACATAGTGAAAGTGGTTTAATTTCCATGTAATATATGGCTTTTCTGGGTTATCTATTTGAGTGTATAGCAATATTTCCACGCTGCCGCCATCATAATTCTTTACATCTAAATCGGCTCTCACGCTAACATTTACACCTTTTTCAGTAGTGTATGCTGGCACGAATGGCGCCGCTGGGTTTATGGCAACAGCAGAAAATGACATAGTAGATAATAAGCAAGCGGCAATAATTAACTTTTTCATATACAAAACTCCCCTTACTGTTCCCTTTTACTCTGTTTTGAGATAAGCCTCAATTAACGCTTTTATCGTAGCACGTTCCTCGTCATTGATTATATGCTTTCCATAAGATAATATATTATCCTTTTCAAGTACCGCTTTGAGATTAACTCCCTCGGCGCTCTCTATGCTTAACAGCGTAGGGGGCGCTTTTTTAATTTCTGGCAGCGGTAGATTATGGATCACATCTTTTTGTAATGCATAGGCGACATATAAATCGTCTATAGAGTCATCGTCATAGTGTGATAAATCAATGTCTACACCACGGCTTTTTATAAAATCTATTTTTTGCTGCCGTGCAGAGTCGAAATCGTCAACCTCGCCAGTTAAATAGTAAATAGAAACGCCAAAATAATCAGCTAATTTTTGCAATTTATCAATTTTGGGGTTAGAGCGGCCTTTTCGCCAGTCGGCGAGAGAGGCTTGCGATATGCCTGTATCTTTTGAAACCCTATAGGCCGATAAGCCTCGCTTTTCCATTAGTTGAAATATACGTTCATTAGCCATATTACCACCTGTTTATAAAAAGTTAAAAATAAAATTGCCTTTATTTATTATTGTTAACTTTGGTTAATTGCATTGCTAGTATTTACATAGTACTATGTAATCACAGGGCAACGCAAATACATAGCATATGTAAAAGCGTTGTAATACTAAATAAATGCTTAGTAAATTAATTGTAGCAAAAAGCGAGGTGATAATCAATGAATTTAGAGAAAGTAAAGCAGCTTATGGAAAAACGAAATATGACGGCTTACGCAATATCAAAGCGAACTGGCATTTCACAGGCAGCCATTGGCCAATGGCTAAATGGTAAAAACGGCGCAAGTGTAACAAGCTTACAAAAATTAGCCGACTGCTTTGGCGTTCCTATCAATGAATTACTCGAAGATGAGTAAATCACAAAAATGTGAAAAACCAAAATTATCGAACACGGACGAAAAAGTCCTAGTTGATCATCGGACAGAAAAGTCTATAACTGACGGAGTACAAAAAAGTCCACCGTAACAACAAAAAGGAGTGTGAACAAATGAACGAATTACAAGTCTTTAACAATGCAATGTTTGGGAATGTGCGGATTATCTTACAAGATAATGAGCCGTGGTTTGTAGCAAAAGATGTATGCGACTGTTTAGAACACACTAATACAACTATGGCATTGCAAAGACTAGATGATGATGAACGAGCTAAGTTGAATTTAGGGCGTCAAGGTGAAACAAACGTTATCAACGAATATGGCTTATACAGCCTTGTACTTTCAAGCCGTAAGCCAGAGGCGAAAGAATTTAAGCGCTGGATAACGCACGAGGTACTGCCGAGCTTACGAAAATACGGAACGTATAGCATGAATATCCCTAGAACATTGCCAGATGCCTTAAAAGCATATGCTAACGAAATCGAGGCACATAACCAAACAAAAGCGTTGCTAGAGGAACAGAAACCGAAAGTATTATTCGCCGACGCAGTAAGCACTAGCGAGAGCGACATTTTAGTAGGCGACCTCGCCAAATTGCTAAACCAGAACGGCTACGCAGTAGGGCAAAATAGACTGTTTGAGCAGCTACGAAATGAGGGCTTTTTAATCTCACGAAAAGGCAACTCTTACAATATGCCAACTCAGCGAGCTATGGAGTTAGGGCTTTTCAGAATTAAAGAAACAGCTATAACCCATTCAGACGGCAGAGTAAGCCTCAATAAGACGCCTAAAGTAACAGGCAAAGGGCAACAGTATTTTATTAATCGCTTTATAGGTAAATGATATGCAGCTACTTATAGACGAAATATATAACTTTTACAATAACCCTCAAAATTTAGCAGCTTTTGAGGAATGGGAAAAAGAAAGGAATAAAAGAAATGATGATACATCAATTAAGAGCGAGAGAAAGACGAGCTAAACGCAGAGCATTAAGAGAGGATCAACCGAAAGACTGGCAATTATTGCTATTCACGGCTGGCATGCTTTGGTTTTTCTTTGAGGTTGGTTATTGGTGGTGCACTGGTGAGGTGCTCAAATGGTAATCGAGGTACTAGCAGCATTATGTATGAGTACATCAATGATATTCACTATTTACTGCCTCGGCCTAATGATCTGGCTTATGGCATAAAAAAAGAACAGTCAACTAAAAGCTGACTGTTCAAAGTTCCAATCAATTAAGAAAAGGAACATCACACAACAATATTATAACGTATTTAGCTATGAAAAGAAAGGAAACATCACACAATGTACAAAAAAATCTTTGACAGCAAGAACGCCACTCGAGAGGAATGGCTGAAAATCAGAAAATTAGGGCTTGGCGGCTCTGACATGAGCGCCGTGCTCGGCGTCAATCAATGGCGCAGCCCTCTCGATGTGTGGCTCGATAAAACCAGCGACACAGTAGCAGAGCAGGAGAGTGAGCCCATGTACTGGGGCACTATCCTCGAGGACATTGTAGCGCAGGAATTTTCGAAACGTACTGGGTATAAGGTTAGAAACAATAACTTTACCCTGCAAAGTGAAAAATGGCCGTACTTGCTCGCTAACATCGACAGGGAAATCGTCGGCTTAGACGCTGGCCTTGAATGTAAGACAGCGAACGCATTCAAGGCTGAGGAGTGGCAAGGCGATAATGTTCCGGATGCCTACTACATCCAGTGCCAGCATTATATGGCTGTTACTGGTAAGGCGAGCTGGTGGATAGCTTGCTTGGTAGGTGGAAATACATTCTACTACAAAGAAATCAAGCGGAATGAGGAAATTATACAAGCAATTATTGATACTGGCCGAGAGTTTTGGCACTTGGTAGAAACCAAGACCATGCCAGCGCCAGACGATAGCAAGGCTTGCGGTGAGGCACTTAAAAAGCTATATAAACACAGTAATGGCAAGGCGATAGAGCTATCAGCTCAATATAACAATGTCATTGTTGATTATCTCGAGTTGAAAGAGCAGCTTTCAGAGCTGGAAAGCAAAAAGCGAGGTATTGAAAACCTCTTGAAAGACGCTCTAGGCGATAACGAAAAAGGCTTATGTGGTGAGCATTATGTGAGCTATAAATCAAGCAAGCCTCGAGAGACTTTTGATAGTAAGAGATTTAAGAGCGATCACCCAGAAATGTATACAAATTACATTAAACAAGGTGAGCCTAGCCGCCGCTTTGAGGTGAAATGATGAAAACACATGATTTAAGAAAACTGCTCGAGTCTATTCCTTATGATTTCGAGGTAAAAGTTATAGGGAATTGCGGCGTTAAAGAGGCAGTCATTGTAATAGTTGATTTTGAAAGAAAAGTATTAACTATAGGGGTGGAATAATGGCAACTACAACAGGTATTGAACTTAAAAAGAATAACATCGTAGCTCAAAAAGAGGCTAAAACATTAAAAGGCATGCTCGAAATGCCTGCTTATAAAAACAAGTTTAACGAAATGCTCGGCAAAAAAGCCGCTGGGTTCATGTCAAGCATTATCGCAGTAACTAACAACAATAAATACTTGGCAAAAGCTAACCCTGCCACAGTAATCGGTGCAGCAGCGCAGGCGGCAATGTTAGACCTGCCAATAAATCAGAGTTTAGGTTTTGCCTATATCGTACCTTATGGCAACGAGGCTCAGTTCCAACTCGGATATAAGGGTTATATCCAGTTGGCTCAACGCAGCGGCCAATATGTAGATATTGGGGCTAAAACAGTATATGAGGGCGAGCTTGAATATGAAAATAGGTTATTGGATAAGTTTAAATTCGGCGAGCGCACAGGCGATAAAGTAATTGGTTATCTCGCTTATTTCCGCTTAACTAATGGCTTTGAAAAAATGCTATTCATGGAACTTAATGAAATGATCGCACACGCCAAGAAATACAGTAAAAACTATAAAGGCGGCACTGATAAATGGGGTTTAACCGATTTTAACACAATGGCAGAAAAGACTGTGTTAAAACGCTTGTTATCTAAATACGGCCCTTTGAGTATTGAAAGTATTCAAATGAGCCAAGCATTAAGTAATGACGGCAGCGTAATCAGCATGAATAAAGACGGTGAGTTTGACGTCGATTTTGACGGCGAAACTATCGACGCAGAATATGAGGAACCTGCAGCAGAGGAACACGGCGGCGACACTTACAACGTAGCTGGTGAAATTATCGACGCTAATACAGGCGAGGTAGTCGGCCATGAATAACGATAAAATGCTCGCTCAGTTTGGCGCTGATTGGGTGAAAGTAAGAGATCATATCGCAGCATTAAAGCTGGCCGATATTCCTTATACGCCTACTTTCATGGTACGAGCTGAAAAGGTAACAGGCGTACAGGCTAACACAGTAAAAAGCATTTTAGACTATGGCTTACAAATTGGCTTGTACAGACATACAGGCGATAGAAACGTGATTACATTCGCACCAACGAAATAGAAAGGGGGATATATGGCAGAGCCTAAACGATATTTTTGGTTAAAGCTGCATAAAGATTTCTTCCAACGTAAAGAAATTAAGCGATTGAGAAAAATCGCAGGCGGCGACACTTACACAATTATTTATTTAAAAATGCTCTTACGCTCAATTATGAGTGAGGGAAAACTCTACTTTGACGGCCTAGAAGAAAATTTTTGCTCTGAGCTGGCTCTTGATCTCGATGAAAGCGAGGAAAATGTACAAATTACTGTTACTTATCTCTTAAATAGTGGCTTGCTCGAAATGCGTTCCGAAGATGAATATTACTTGCCAGACACGAAAAATAGTACAGGGTGCGAAACCGCAGTCGCTGCAAGGGTTCGCAGGCACCGAGATAAGAAAAAAGCGTTACAATGTAACACCGATGTAACGCAAGTGAAACATTTTTGTAACGGAGAGAAAGAGATAGAGAAAGAGTTATATAAAGAGATAGAACACAGAGAAAGAGATAGAGATATAACTATATCTACAACTAGAGAAAAAGAGAAAGAGGAAGAAACTCACTCTCTTTTCTTGAATATAGATATCTATGATCTCTGGGCCAAATACTATGGGCCTTTCTCACCTTACATAAAAACCGCTCTTGATGACCTAGTGAGCGAATATGGCTTGCTAGAAACAAGCGAGGCTGTGAACATCGCTCATGAGCGTGGTAAATCGAGCATTAAATATGTAGAGGGGATATTGAAAAATCAAAGGTTAGAAAATGAAACAAATAGACGTAACGGCAGCAATCGAAAAGATGAGGCAGTCGATTGGCAAGCAGAACATGACAGGGTGCACGGCAAAAGCTGATTATGAATTTATTAAGCCTATCTATGATAAGCCTGTCATTATTCAAAAAGATAAAAGTAAGACTTATAGCGTGGCTGGAATTCCTAAACGCTACTATGGCATGAGTTTTGAATATTTAAAGCAACACGGCACTTTCCCAAAGGAAAACGCCGAGGCTTATCGCATAGTGAATGAATACAGGCAGCACCTAGAGCAGAATTTGAGCACAGGAAAGGGCCTCATATTGAGGGGCCCAGCTGGCACAGGGAAAACATCTCTCGGCGTGTGCTTATTAAAAGAGGCTCTAGCGATTGGCAAGGGGTGCCTAATGATCTCTATGCCAAACCTTTTGGATAACATGCTTACGTTATCCAAAGGCGATAGTGTGGCGTTTATGAGCTACGAGCAAAAGCTGCGGAACATACCGCTCTTATTGCTAGATGATTTTGGGGCAGAATACTCAAAATCTGAATGGGTAGCCGCAAAGGTAGAGAGCATAATCATAGACCGCTATAACAGAATGCGGTCGATTATCCTCACAACTAACTATAGCGAGGGCTGGACTAAAGACCATTACAGCCAGCGTATATATGACAGGTTGAGAGGTGAATATCAAGAGGCCATTTTCATGGGTGCCTCTCACAGATAACAAAAATTCATTTAAACGCCCTATAAGGCGAGTTTAAAATTCTCACGATAGAATTATCGAGCGAATAGCGAGAGGGGGCAAAATAACGAAATTTAATACATAGAATTAGAAAATAAATTAAAAGATATAGAGGTGAAATCGTGGAACTTGTAATTGTGGGCCAACCAAGAACGAAAAAGAACAGCAGCAGGATAGCACTTATAAACAATAGGCATGTATTATTACCGTCAAAAGCATATAAAGCGTATGAGCGAGTTGCTCTCATACAGCTGGCTCGAGTGCAGGCTGTTCATGGGCCAATATCGGTTATGTGCCGCTATTATTTACAAAACCGAGCGCATTGGCCAGATTTGGTCGGCCTATTGCAGGCCACCTCAGACATATTACAAGAGGCCAAAGTGATTGATGATGACAAATACATCGTCAATTATGACGGCTCTATGATCGCTGGGCTCGATAAAAATAACCCAAGAGTCGAGATTATAATACATCAAATCACCGAGAACAGCGTATTATGCGAGGAATATGTAAAAGCTAAAGCTCGAAAGTGCGACACCACAAAACGAGCAAAAAGCCCAAGAGGTGCCACGGCAGGGGCTAAGGCTAAACCTAAAGCCCCTACCTCAATATCATACAAGGAATACAGAAAACTCATTAAGAAAGGACATCACACACCATGAATGAGAAAGAATACAGATTGCAGCTAATAGGTACTATCGGACTTGATATTTGGCTTAATGCAAAAAGCGAGGCTCACGCCGAGGAGCTGAAAGAGCAAGTTTTAAAAACGATTAACGATCAAATCACGATTGACTGCGGCAAGGTAGACGGCGCTCTTGATGTATACGTTGACTGTATCGACCTTGAAATCGAAAAATTAGTAATTCAAGACTAGCGAGGTGCTTATAAATAGAAACATCAAAGCCACATATGACGGCAAGCACTTTGCACTCACAGCAGAGGAATGTAACACAGTAGAGCTATTAACTTTTGCATGCGATGTGGCAGAGCAAGCCCTACATATTGTGGCTGGTAACGATACAGAGCTATTCAATGAGGCGAAAGAGGCTATCATTGAGGAGATTCAAGGAATTAACGAGGTACATCATGAGCGAATATTGCAATAACGGACTAACTAAACGCTTTAACGATAAAATACCACAATTTTTGGCACACCTCGACATATGGAATGAGGAGCCTATGAATGATTGCGCAGCAACGCCTAGAGCGTATAAACGAGCATTAAGCCAGCAGAAAGTACAGGCGGTATGCGTGATATGTGGCAAGGTATACGAGAAAGGCCGTTACGAATACAATCGCAAAACCTGCGGCCGAGTATGCGGCGGTAAACTTGCAAGAATACACCATAATGAGAAATTAGACAGGAGACGAGCAGAAAATGCTAAATATAAAAATCAAAAAGCTAAGTAAAAACGTAGAACTACCGAAACAGAGTACTACAGGCGCTGCTGGCATTGATTTTTACCTACCGCAGCCAGTGCTATTTGAGCCGAAACGCTCTAAAAAAGTACCGCTCGGCGTGGCTGTGGAAATTCCAGAGGGTTATGTAATGCTGCTCATTCCACGTAGTAGCACATGGAAAACACCGCTACGCATGCCAAATAGTATAGGCGTGATTGATAGCGACTACAGAGGTGAGGTGTGTGCGTTACTACAAAATACAAGTAATGTTACATGGGAAGCGCTAGCATGCGAGCGCTTAGTGCAAGGCGTAATTGTGCCTGTGCCTAGTGTTCAAATTCAAGAGGTAGAGGAACTAAGCGAAACCAGCCGAGGGGTTGGCGGTTTTGGGAGTACTGGTAAATGAAAGGGGTTAAACAATGGAAGAAAACAAAGATTTTCAAGCACATAATGGGCTAGTGAGCAATACGCCACGTATGGGCGGCGAACAATGGACATTCAAATTTGATAACGGATATGGCGCCTCTGTAATTACTGGCGGTATTGCTTATTGTAATGAGGCGCAGCCTTATGAGTTGGCTGTATTAAGACATGGCGAGCTTTGTTATGATACACCGATCACTGATGATGTAATTGGCTACTTAACAAGTGATGAGGTATACGAATTATTGGATAGAATTGAGCAATTATAGGGAGTGTGTATTATGTCAAAATCACCATGTAAGAATTGCACAGAGCGTTATGTAGGCTGTCATAGTACATGCAAGCCGTACACAGAATACACTCAAATATTAGTGGCCTATCGTGAGGCTAAAGAGCATAAAGGTGATGTGATTGGATATGTTAAAGATAGCAATAACCGCATTCGCCGCAGAACTAATAGGCCTGTTCGTGTATGGCAGTAGAGGGAAATCTATGAAATTGGTATACGCTGGCAACTGGTTCGCTCTTGGTGCTTGTATATATGGCCGCAAAAGCCCAGATGAGGCGTTAAGAGTATTAGGCTTACAAATTAAGCCTAGAAAGAAAAACCGCTATAACGTAGATATTGAAATTTTAATAAATATGAGGCGTGAGGGCTTAACAATAAGACAAATCGCAGCGGCTTGCGATATGTCATTTACAGTAGTTAGAAAACGCCTTTTAAATGCAGGCATTGAATTAACAAGGAGAAAACACAATGAATAAAACAATTTTAACAGCAGCAATTTTCGCAACAATCGCAGGCAACGCATTCGCAGCAGGTAGTATCGCAGTAGGCCAAGTAGAGCCAAACACGTTGGCTCCTGTGGCTAATGGCTATAATTCCATTGTAGCTGGTGCTAATTCCAGCGCTAATGGTTCCAATGTGGTGGTATTCGGCAGAGATAATACTGTGAGCGCAGATGATACTACTGTCATCGGTGGCGGTAATGGTACTGTAGCAGCTGGAGAGACTACAGTTATCGGATATAACAATTATGTAGGTGCTCATAAAGAGCAAGTTATGATCGGTGCTAATTCTGTAGTAGATAATCAAGGCGCCATTGCTATTGGTACGCATACCATGACGAGAGGTATGGACGCAGTAACAATCGGCAATAATGCAAGCGCCCCTATTCAAAATAGCGTAGCTATTGGCACAAACAGCCAAACATATGAGCCTGTAGGCTTTGGACAAATGGAGATAAACGGCGTTACTCACGTTTTCGCAGGTGAGGCGCCTAACTCATCTGTATCTTTTGGCAGCAAAAAAAGCGAAACATACAGCCATTTAGATAACTACTCTCGCCAGTTGCAAAATGTGGCGGCTGGCAGAATTGAGGCCGACAGCCTCGACGCTGTAAATGGCAGCCAATTATTCGCTGCTATTGATGAGATTAACAGCAACGGCCTAGCCATTAACAAAAACGCTCAAAATATCGTAGGCAATACAAAAGCTATTGCTAATAATTCCAAAAATATTGCAGGCAATACCGCAGTGATCACTAAGAATAGTAACGCTATTACTAACTTGGGCGCAGTAGTCAATAATCAAGGCAAAACACTAGCGAACCATGAGGGCCGTATCGTAACGCTTGAAAGTGATAACAAAGCACTCAAAAACGATGTACAAAATACTCAAAATCAAGTGAACACCAATACCAAAGATATTGCAGATTTAAAAGGCAATAATGCAGCGCTCGAGCAAAACTTTAACAATAAAATTTCCAATGTTATGGACGAGGTAGCGAAAACAGGTGCAGCTAATGCAGCACTCAGCGCTTTGCACTATGTAGGTTATAACGCAGATGATAAATTGAGCTTTGCGGCAGGTTATGGACATTACAAAAACGCTAATGCAGCGGCTTTGGGCGCATTCTATGCACCTAATGAGCATGTATTATTTAGTGTAGCAGGCACATTCGGCGCCGCTAAAATGGTAAATGCTGGCGTATCTTTCCGACTAGGTAAAGGCAGCGAGTACGAAACTAACCATAAAGGCAAAATTAAAGAGCTTGAAACTCTAGTAAATCAATTAGTCAAAGAGGTTGAGGAATTGAAAGCAGGTAAATAATATGAAAGCACTTTTAAAATCTGTATTTGTAGTATCTATTTTTATTATGAAAATCGAGAGCCTTGCGCTCTCGATTGCCTTAGTGTTTTGGTTAGTTGGACTATTCGGCGTAACTGGCAGCGATGTATTGAGAGTGCTTGCGATATTCCTCGGTACGTTTACAGTATCGCTTGTATCGTTTGTGATCGCAGATATGAAAAAGTGAGGCGTAAGCATGATTGGATATAAAAACGTATTAGAACTACAACAGCTACAAATGGCTCTAACTATTGTTATCGGCAACGATATAATAGTTCCTCAAATAGAGCAAAGAGAGACTGTTTTAGCCGCTACTGTGATATATGCGTACATCTGGCGTTATAAAAATGCTGGTGTAAAAGTAGATTTAGGCAGCCTATGCGACGCTGAAATTTTAAAAAGTAACGCACTAGAGGCATATATCGAGGATACAAGGGCGTATGTTAAAAGCGAGCTGTGCAAAATGCTCGAAAAAGAGGATAACAAATGATAAACACAGAGGAGCTTTTCAAACACGGCTTTGATGAGTTCGAGGTGCAGTTTTACCCAAAGGGAACATATCTCACGTTGAAATGCAGAGATTATATGACGAATAGCGATTTACAAGTCGCACTTATGCATGCTCGAAAGATTGCAAAGAATAAAAGCTATAGAACATTTATAAAAATCAAAGATAGCATAGGGTATAAGGTGCTAGAGGTTCAAGATATTATCGAGATCACAATAAATGAAACTCGCATACACCATACCGAAAACAGCTATATTAGAGGGCAAGTATTAAAGATATTATCGAAATGAGGGGATAACATGAACGATAAAGAGGGCCGTAAATGGCTATTGCAAAAACTATATGACAATGGCATTAAATACATAGCATACTCGCCGTTTTATGGTGGATATGTGGGCGTAAAAGAAACGCCTATAATTAGCGGTAAAGGCGAGGTGGTTAACGATACAAAAACAGTTATCACTTTACATGGGCTTTTACCAGATTTTAATGAGCCGAATTATCTCGATATTGGTAAGTATCTCGGTGTTTTTGATTGGGGTAAAGTGGCTGTAGATACGCCTATCATAGTAAACGAATTGCCCTCGGTTGAATTGCGTAGATACTTTAAAGAGTATAAGGACGGCAAGGTGTATTATTTCAGCGGTGGCCGTACAAGTTGGAGTAGTATGTCAAGTGAATACATAACCCCAGATAAAGTAAGGTTAGCAGGTGGCAATGATGAAAACTAATACTTATATCGTTACTCTCGAGAGCGGCCACTATGTATGGACTCGAGAGAACGAAATACACAGCTATAAAGCAGCGATAGCGGCAGGCATAAAAGAGGCTCAGCGATGTGGCAAGGATATTTTTTATCTAGTGCCGTGCTCTCAATGGTGGCCTTTTACTGGCGGAATTGCTAGGGAAATAGTCGAAGATTTAGAGATAGATTTTAGAAACGATATAAACGATTACGACACGCTTAAAAACGTACCAGAGAGCGAAATTAAAGAGCTAGAGCTAGGAATTAACAAACTCTTTAGACAATGGCTTATAAGAAATAATCGCATACCAAACGGCGTATATTTTGACGATGAAATTATTTACAAGGTTGTAAATGGAAAGGCGGTAAAACTTGGAAAATCAATATAACAATGATCACGAGAAACGCCTCAACTACATAACATGGGTTATATTCATAAGCTCTATCGTGTTTAGTATTTTAATTACATTAGGCATGCTTTTACTGTTAGCTGCTGGCGTGCGGTATATTTGGGGGTGATTGAATGGAATGTAAGGGGCGTACTTTTACCGAGTCAGAGGTAGAGGCTATTGTTAAAATTGCAGCAGAAACAGCAGCACAAACAGCCTTAACCGAATTTAATCGACGTAACGAGGATATGCTCGCAAAGAAAAACGAAAGAGCCTATAAGAATACTACAACGCTGCTAGAGGGCTATACGGCTATGAAAGCACATTGTAAGAGTGCTATTGCAAAGGCAGAGGACACCTTAACACCTAGCGACTTACAAACAGTATTGTATGAGGTGTTTAATCGCAGAGGGCTATTACAGATTGAAACTATTCTAGCGAGTAAACGGCGTACAGAGCTAATCATCGAGCACATTGATAAAATGCTCGATGTATACCGAACTAACTGTATCAACAATGATAAACACTATTGTGAGTGCGTGATAGATAGATACATCAATGACTTAACAATCGCAGAAATCGCAGAAAAATATAATACAGTAGAGCGAAATGTCTATAGGTGGCTTGATAAAGGAATAGACGATTTAAGTATCTATTTATTTGGGGCTTATGCGTTATAAAATGTCAAAAAACTGTCATATTCAGTACTATTAGAGTGTGGTATTATGATAGTGGTAAAAGGTGCTTGAACTATTAAGTTTACATTTCATCTTATACTCCTTTCTTATAGACATACTGACAACGCAAGAACACCTCGGCAGAGATTAGGGTACTCTGTTCGAGGTGTTTTTGTATTTACGCATAAAAAAGAGGTGAGATCGTGGCGACTAAGGCGCAACCAAAAAGAAAAAGTAATGCAGGCCGCAAAGGCCTATATAAAGAATGGCTAGAGGCTGACAATCTTATTCTATTAGAGGGTTGGGCTAGAGACGGCCTCACAGATGAGCAAATAGCGCATAATATCGGCATTACTACTACAACCTTGTATGACTGGAAAAAGAAATACCCTCAATTTACTGAGGCCATAAAAAGCGGTAAAGAGGTAGTCGATAGAATTGTAGAGAATGCGCTGCTTAAAAGTGCTATGGGTTATAAGTTTGATGAGGTAGTAAAAGAGCGTATCTACAACCCAGAAACAGGCGAAAGCGAAATAGTAGAGGTTAAGCGCACTACTAAAGATGTGGCGCCGAACTCTACATCATTAATATTCTGGCTTAAAAATAGGCAGCCTGCTAAGTGGCGAGATACTAAGAATATAGACGCAGCCGTAGAGGTTAGAAACCCATTCGAGGGAATAGATACGGCTGATATTAAAAAGCTCATTGATGAGGAATAAGCTCAATCTGTATACGGCTATGAAAAGGGGGTGAGAGTGTGCAGGTTCGAGATAATAAAGAGAAAATCATTCAACTGGCCAAAAGAGAACTCGCTCGGCGTGAGTTCTTTTATTATTGCCAGTTAAAAATGGGCGGCTTTTACAAAAAGAACCGAAAGTATTTGGTTGAGTTATGTAACGAGCTAGAGAGCTTTATCAAAGATGATAAGTATAACGTGCTCATTGTGAACCTGCCCCCATAGCCTCGGCATGGTAAGAGTTTAACGGCGCAGCATTTTGCTCAATGGGTATTTGGTAATAACCCAGCGGCCAAAGTAATGACAGGCTCATACAACGAAACATTATCGAAAATGTTCAGTAAATCGGTAAGAAATGCCATTCAAGAGAATAAGGCCGATGAGGATATAACTGTATTTAGCGATGTATTCCCTACTGTTAGCGTTGCTGTAGGCGACGCACAGGCTCATTTATGGAGCTTAGAGGGCTATACTAATTCATACCTTGCAACCTCGCCAACTGGTACAGCTACAGGCTTTGGCTGTTCGCTCATGATCATTGACGATATTATTAAGAACAGCGAAGAGGCCTATAATGCCAGCGTGAAAGAAAAGCATTGGGAATGGTTTACTAATACCATGCTTTCACGGCTCGAAGAGGGCGGCAAGATTATTATTATCATGACTCGCTGGGCTAGCGATGATTTAGCAGGGCGAGCTATTGAGCATTTCAAAGATGATACGTTATTCAAGGCGAAAGTAATAACCATGAAAGCCTTGCAAGATGACGGCTCTATGCTTTGCGAAGAGGTGCTATCTAAAGCCTCTTATCTGTCTAAGGTTCGAGCTATGGGCGAGGATATTGCCAGCGCCAACTATCAACAAATACCGATAGATTTAAAAGGCTGCCTATACAGTCAAATACTTACATATGACACGTTGCCGAAAGACGATAAAGGTAACGTGTTATTTTCATGTATCAAGAATTATACAGATACCGCCGATACTGGCAGCGACTACTTAGCTAGTATTACATACGGCGTATATGACAATGAGGCCTATGTGCTAGATGTAGTTTACACAAAGGACGCTATGGAAACCACAGAGCCAGCGGTAGCCGATATGCTACACCGAAACGGCGTAAATGTGGCCGACATAGAAAGCAATAACGGCGGCCGAGGGTTTAGCCGTAACGTGCAAAATATCCTCAAACAGAAATACAACTCGAATAAATGCACGATTAACGCTTTTCACCAGAGCGGCAATAAGATAGCACGTATTCAATCAAATGCAACATGGGTAATGAACCATGTATATATGCCTAAGAATTGGCGTGATAGGTGGCCTCAATTCGCTGCCGATGTAACAAAGTACCAGCGAGAGGGTAAGAATGCACACGATGACGCACCAGACGCACTCACAGGCATAGCCGAGAAAATCAATGCGCCGCAGGTTCGCAGCGGTAGAATTAATATCAATTAGAAAAGGGGTAACATGGCAACAACTTATAATAACCCTCGATTAGAGGAGTATGAGCTACTGCATGACGCATACTATGGTAGTGGTATGTTCGCAAGTGGTTCAGCAGTTACAGCGCACGCTCGAGAGAGTACGCAGTCAATCGATTTCAGACGCAAAATAGCGTATTACTTAAATTACACAGGGCCTATCTTAAATGCCTCTGTAGATCCAATCTTTAAAGATGAAATCAAGCGAGAATATGGAAAATCTGTATTATTCGATGAGTTCATTAACGATGTAGACCGACAAGGCACTATGTTGCAGGAATTTATAGAGCAAAATGCTATTGCAGCCAAGCTCTATGGCGTTATGTACATAGTAGTAGATAATGTGAGCGAGTTCGGCAATTCGTTGGCTGATACGTTGGCCAATCGTTCTATGCCTTACTTGACAGCAGTCGAGCCTAAGAATGTAGTAAATTATGAGTTTGACGATAACGGAAAGCTCAAATTGTTTACATATGCGAGCTACTTAAAGAACGCCGACGGCACAATCAAAGCGCACTACCATACATGGACGCCGACAGAGTGGAAAATCACCGATAGCGACAATAAAGTAGTAGGGAAAGGCGAGCATAACATTGGCCGTATTCCTATCGTTCAATGGTTCGGTAGAGCAGCACGCAAGCGTGATATTTTGCCACCGCCTGAGTATTTGAGTATCGCCAAGACGAATGCACATGTATATAACTTATGCTCTTTGCTCTCTCAAATTCTATACAATCAAACATTTAGTATCTTGACTATGCCAGTCGATAATAACGGCTTGCAAGATGTAACTATCGGCACTGACAACTTGCTCGCTTATCCAGCAGAGGCAGGTAAGGCACCGAGCTTTATTGCACCAGATAAAGGCCCAGCCGAGGTACTTATGGCTCAAATCGATAAGCTCATCAATGAAATGTATCGCATGAGCGGTATTGATAGCGTAATCGGTGTACAGCAAGCAAAGAGTGGCGTTGCTAAACAATGGGACTTTGAGCGTACTAATCAAAATCTGGCAGCCTTTGCAGTACGTTGCGAGAATGCAGAATATGACATTATCGACTTATATCGACTATGGAGCGGCGATAATATCGAGTACAGCTGCGACTATCCTCGTGATTTCAAAGTGAATGATGTAACAGAAAGCCTTACACAGGCGCAGCAAGCGAAAGACCTCGATTTTAAATCTGATACTTTCGACAGCGAAATCTTAAAGAAAGTAATTGACGCTTACATGCCTAACCTTGAAATCGATACTAAAGATATGATCGTTAAAGAGGCGCAAGCGGCAGCCGATGAGGTAGCTCAAAACAAAGCCTATAGCGATGAGGGCATAGATGATGAAACAGACGAGCCAAACGCTTGATGATATTCTCGAGAAATTCGAGAGCATGGTGCGTGAATTAGTAGCGCTTGGATATTCAGCCGATAAGGCCGTTCAAATCGCTTATAAGTCTTATCCTATTATGGAAATGCTAGAGGCACCTCTCACGGCTGATATGGTGGAAAATTTCAATAAGGCCTATCATAGTGTACTTACACCGCTCTCGGTAGCAGGTCATAGGCCTTTTGATTACACTACTCAATCAATTAGCGAGGCTATGCAAGCGGCTTGGGCGAGCGACGGCTTAAAGCTATCTAAGCGGCTACATCGTAACGCTCGCAAGGTGCAACGTGAAACAGCCGAGGTTATCAAGCAATCTCTGAAACGTGGTAAAAGTACTCGTGAGATAGCTCGCTCTATATTCGAGGGCTATGGCAAGGGTGGCATTATCGCTACTGATAAACTACCAAAGCATATAGAACGGCTTAGAACGTTAAAGCCGCCTCAATCACTCAATGATGAGGAGCTCGCTCGATTTAAGCGTGTAATTAGGCGCACAGAGCGGCAAGTAAGGCAGAATACAACGCCGAGCTTGCGAGCTGCTTATTCAGAGCTAATACAAGCAGTAGACGAGGGCAACGCTATAGACCTTTCGAGGGCTGTTACTGTAGCCGTGCAAGAGAAAGCACGATACAACGCCGAGCGAATAGCTCGCACAGAAACGGCTCGAGCATACGCTGACGGCCAAATGCTGCGCTATAAAGACGATGAGGATGTAGTCGCACTCAAATGGGTGCTATCGAGTAGACATCCTCGGTATGATATATGCGACTTTTACGCTAATGCCGATTTATATGGCTTAGGTAAGGGCGTTTACCCAAAAGATAAATTTCCAACGCTGCCAGCACATCCGCACTGCATGTGTAGAGTATCGCCTGTATTTGATTTTGAGGTTGATATATCAAAGGCGAAAGACAATACAGACGAGGGCGGTAAGCAATATATAGAGTCTATTTCTCGTGATCACAGAGAGAAATTACTCGGCATAAGCGGCAGTAAAGAGGTTAAAGCTGGTAAAGCTAACTGGAAAGACTACGCAAGGGGCTGGAATGGTGAAACATTCGAGCCTAGAGAACCAAAGAAAAATACATAATTTAGACCTACAGGCCTGCGCAAGTGAATGCGTAGGCCTTTTATATTGCTATTGATTAGGGGAGCCGAAAGATAGCGAAATTCATGACGAAAGGGAGAAAGACTCATGACTTTAGCAGAATTGTACACAAAACTTGAAAATCTCGAGGGCGGTAAGGAACTTATCGACGGCTTTAAAAGCGAAATCTCTCGCATTAACGAGGGAGCCAAAGCCGACAGACTCAAATTCGAGAAACAAATTACCGAATTAACATCAGCACGTGATGAGTTAAAAGGTAAGGTTGACGAATACGAGGCACACAAAGGCGAAAAAAGCCCAGAAATCTTGGCTCTTGAAAAACAAATTAAAGGCCTTACAGATAAGTACGAGCAAGCAGAGCAAGCTCGCCAAGCAGAGATTGAAAAGCGTACCAATTCCGAAATCAGCGCTCAAACGATTGCAGCGCTAACAAAAGCTAATTGTACAGACGCCGAAACATTCAGCAAGCTCATTGCTGGACAAATTACAGTACAGCAAGACGGCTCTTATGGCTGGACTAAAGAGGACGGCACAATCGGCACTATCGAGGAATGTGCTACAGCATTTTTAGCTGATAAGCCTTATGCGGTTAAAACTACGCAAAATGGCGGCAGCGGTGCAGGTGCTGGCAATGCGAATGACGGCAATAGTCAATTAGCTGAAATGTTCAAAATCGCAGGGGTGAAACCACCTAGCGAGGGCTAATTATTTGATTACGAAATGAGGTAATAATCAATGGCAATTAACACTTTAACTATGGCTCAAAATTTCCAAACAGTACTAGACCAACAAATGCTCGTGGGTGCTACATCTGGCTTTATGGAGGTAAACGCTGGCGAGGTTAAATATAACGGCGGCGATACTGTTAAAATTCCTACTCTTTCCGTTGACGGCTTGGCGAATTATGATCGTGATAACGGCTATAATCGTGGTGCTGTATCTTTGACTTACGAAGATTTCAAACTCACTCAAGACCGTGGCCGTAAATTCAATCTTGACGCTATGGAAGTAGATGAAAGCAACTTCTTGGCAACAGGTACAAATGTTATGTCTACATTCCAAGTAGAGCAAGTTATCCCAGAGGTTGACGCTTACCGCTACTCTAAAATTGCTGCTTACGCTAAACAAGGCAACCGCAAAACAGACGCTTTCACACCAAGCGCAGCTAACATCATCGACCAATTAAACAAAGAAATCGTAGAAATCGAGGACTTAGTAGGCGAAACAGGCGACTTGGTAATCGTTATGAGCACTAGAGTTCAATCTGTTTTGAATAGCGCTGCAGGTGCTAAAGGCATGCTTGATGTAGCTGACTTTGAACATGGTGCATATAACACTCGTGTGCGTACTTATAATGGTATTCCTATTATTGCTGTACCTAGTGCTCGCATGAAATCTCAATATGTATTCAATGACGGCAAAACTGCTGGACAAGAAAAAGGTGGCTTTAAAGCTGATACAACAGCGAAAGCTATTAACTGGATCATTATGTCTCGCCGTGCAGCTATTGCAGTATCTAAAACAGACACAATGCGTATTTTCGACCCAACAATTAACCAACAAGCGAACGCTTGGGGCATTGACTATCGTAAATTCCATGATGTATGGGTTCCAAAAAATCGCTTGGCTACTGTATGGGCTAACTTTGGCGCTTAATTAGGGGGTAACGCATGGGGAAATATAGACTTATCCGACTGAATGAGGTTCGCTATACAGATGATGAGTATACTCTCGAGCTATGGCTCGATGAGGGCTTTGTATTAGAGCCTGCAACTGATGACAGCGAGGCGGCTGCGAAACCTAAGAAAAAGGCGACTAAAGCAGCCGAAGAATAACCATGAATGCTAGAGAGGTATTTGAAAAGCGGTTAAGGCAAGCAATTAGAGCCAGCGCTCGAGAGGTGCAGGAAGAGGCACAACGCACTCACAGGTTTACCTCTCGAACAGGCCAACTTGAAAGAGCTATAGATGTGCGCATGATTGGCGATAAGACAGCAGAGGTATATATCGACAATAACGCAGCACCTTATGGGCCTTTCGTACATGAGGGAACACGAGCACATGAGATATTTCCAAAAGGGAAACAAGTGCTTCGCTGGGTTCCAAATGGTGGTAATGGCTTTGTATTCGCAAAACGTGTATTTCATAGAGGTACACAGCCAGACCAATTTTTATATGAGGCTCTTGATAATAGCCGTGAGGCTGTTCATGATATATTCTCGAAAGCTGTCAATGTATCGCTTGGCGAGATTGCTCGAAATGTAGAGCTAGGCGTCAAGCGTACAGAGCTGCACATTAAACTGTAAGGGGTTACATATATGTTATACGAATTTCAAGATATGGTATTCGATGATGAGCTACTAGGCCCCAACGTGCTAGAACACACCTTAAAGAAAGCAGAAAGCTGGCTGTATGTATTGGCTAAAAAGTTGGGCGTGCAAGAGAGCGATGTCATCCGCTCTTTTATTGCAGATGAGCTCGTAACACTCTACTGTTACCGAGAAACCTGCATGAATAAAGCTGCCTCTCTGATTGGCCAATATAGCCGTAATGGCTCCGATGATGATTATTACTCTAAGAAATTAAAGTATATCAACGATAGAATAGCGGTATTAGAGGCTCAAATCACAGCGGAACAGCTCACAGGGCAGCCTACTAAGTATGCAGGGTATAGAAATATACCTTTATATCGAGGTGGCTAATATGTGGCTCGAATTATTGAATAAAATTAAATACGCATTAGAGAAAGCCGAGTTTAATGGACAAATTAAGCTCGGTTTTTTAACACCTCAAACGGCTGGAGTAGACTCGCTCGGCATGGTAATGCTAGGACGAGGTGAGGCAACGCCTGCCGATGAAAACGTGCATAACATGCTCAAACAAGAGTTTTACATCGAATGCTGGACTAAATCAGATAGCCATGAGTTCGATGTAGCTTATGAGCAGATTGCAGCCCTTGAAAGTCAAATAGAGAAAATCATTATTGCCTTTCGTGAGGAATGCGGCGCACTTAATGAGGAATATTGCGTATTACAAGAAAGCGGCTATCAGATTATAGATATTCGCTGCACAAATAAAACAGATGATCATGACAGCATGAGGCCTTTTATTGGTACTCAATACCGATTTGAGGCTAAGCTGTACGATTTAAAAGAAAACTTAAATACTAAAGGGGGTATTTATTAATGGCAGAAACAACTTTATATAAACCAGCGGCCGTGGATATGCCTACAGCAGGTAAAAACTACCTATTATATTTGAACACAGGCACAAACGAAAACACAGGCGCTAAATGGTTATTGTTAGGCGGTCAACGCTCTGGCGACTTATCTCGTAAGGCTGACTCTATCGACGCAAGTCATAAAGGCTCTGGCGGTTGGAAATCTACGATTGCAGGCCTTAAAGAGTGGAGCTTTGCTATTGAAACATTGCTCATGCCTAAAGAGGAGAGCTTGAAATTGTTAGAAAAAGCATTCTTAAACGGCGACAATGTACACATCAAATTCGAGTACCCAGATAAGACATTCTTTACTGGTATTGCCTCTGTAACAGAGCTTTCTATCCAAACACCGCATGACGGCGTAGCAACTTATAAAGGCTCTCTTAACGGCGTAGGCCCATTATCTGAATTACAACCTGCACCAGCAGGCTCCGTATAAGCTAATAGGTAGGCTTATATACCTATAAATCATTCCTTAATTAGCGCTAAAAGGGAGTTTTTGAATTATGAAAAAAGTGAATTGTGATTTCTTTAAAAATGGCGAATATTTAATGTTCAATATGCAGCGCCTCATGGAGTTTGAGGCTGCTGTAGGGCAACCTATTGGGGAGCTCTTACAAATGAGCATCTGGCCTATTAATAGCATTATCACAGGCTATGCAATCGGTATGAAACAGCATAAGCGAAACGCTCAACAATATTACGAGCTATTCGATGAGCTTTTATCCGATGAAACCAAAGACATGAGCCTATTGTCATTACAAGCGCCACTTATGCAAGCGATCATTGCAAGTGGTGCTTTGGGTTCCAAAATGTACTATCAAATGTACCCAAACGAGCTCACGCCAGATGATAAGGTAGCTATCGAAAACGAGGCCGAACAAACAAAAAACTAGAGGGGGGCCAAAGTGCCCCCTCTTTTTCTTTATGGTTACGAAACGCTGAGGAAATGGCGTATAGCGTGCTAGGCTTACGGCCTTGGGAATTTATGAAATTACAGCCGATAGAGTTTAAAAAGCTCGTGAGAGGCTATGAACGTAAGCAAAAAATAGATGATATGAACCGAGCTTTCTGGGTGGCTAATATCATGAATACGCAATTATCCGAGCCAATCGAGCCAAAGAAATTTATAGATATTCTATATCCGCCAACAGCAGCCGAAAAGCGGCAAGCAGAGGCGGACTTTATCCGTGAATTTAGAGAGGCAGGGGGTGAGATATAGAAAATGGCAGATAGTAATATTAATGTTCGCATTAGTGCTGACAGTTCAGATGCTACGGCGGCTGTCAATAAGGTAGCCAATACGATAAGCTCTGAACTACCCAAAAGCGTGGCAGAGGCGAGCAACCGAGTAGCCAAAGAGGCGGCTGGCATTCGTGCAGAGATAAAATCTATCATATCTCAAATGAATAAGGGGCTGCAATTCGCTGGTGCTGTTACTGGCATAGGCTTTGTGGCTGACAAAATCAAAGATGTGGCAGTTGCTGCTACACAAACGGCCGACGAATTAACAAGCATACGCTCTCGCATCAACTTAATCAATGACGGCTCACAAACTACAGCCCAAATCATGGAAAAGGTTTACGATGCAGCGCAACGCTCTCGAGGTAGCTATACAGATATGGCCGATAGCGTGGCAAAGCTCAATATGCTGGCAAAAGACGCTTTCAGCTCGAACGATGAGGCAATCGCCTTTGTTGAGCAACTCAATAAGCAATTTAAAATTTCTGGCGCCAGCGTACAAGAGGCTAGCGCTGCGATGTACCAATTAACGCAAGCTATGGCAGCAGGCAAGTTACAAGGCGACGAGTTCCACTCTATCATGGAAAATGCGCCGTTATTGGCTCAATCTATTGCCAATGAAATGGGCTTAACTGTAGGCCAGTTAAAAGAAATGAGCTCGCAAGGCTTAATTACATCGGACATTATCAAAGAGGCTCTATTTAATAGTGCAGAGGAAACAAACGCAAAATTCGCAGAAATTCCTATGACGTTCGCAGAGGTAGGGCAATCTATTCAGAATGAGCTAATACAAGCCTTTCAGCCTGTACTTGAACAGATTTCAAGCATTCCACAAAGCGGTGAGTTTCAAGCGTTAAGCGAGGGCGTAGTGGTAGCGATCAGAGGCATGGCGGTAGCTGCACAGGGTTCAATAGGGCTTATTCAAGCAGCGTTCGCAGGCTTACGAATTGCTATATCCACGATCACGCAGACAGTAGCGAGCTTTGGCTCTTTGTTTATAACTACTATGCCGAGAGTATCGGCAGCAGTATTGGCCGTAGTGGTAGCATTTACCACTTATAGGGCTGCTGTAGCTTTATGTAATGCACAAACGGCGGCTTTGACTGTTAAGGTGGTAGCGTTACGAGTGGCAGAGGTAGCCTCGGCTACAGCTACGAAAGTACATGCGGCTGCTATGGCAGTATTAAGAGCTGCAATGGCTGGCACATCAATAGTAACGGCAGCACTGACAGCTATATTGTTTGGCGTAAGAGGTGCTTATATTGCTGTTCGTAGTGGTGCACTAGCAGCAGCAGCAGCGCAGCAAGTTGTAAATGTAGTGATGAGAGCCAACCCTGTAGGGTTATTGATTTCTGTACTTGTAACATTGGTTACAGTATTCGCTACAGCGGCAGCAGCTGGCAATGGCTTTGGTAGCACATTAAGCTCGGTATTCTCTACTATTGTTCATACGGCTGTTTGGGGCGTGAATAAGATTATTGACGCATTGAATTGGCTCATCGCTAAACTCAACAGCGTAGGCGATAAAGTGGCCAAATTCTTTGGCGGTACGTTCACAGCTATAGCACAGGTTGACACTATCAGCGCAGATACAGCGCAGGGCATTGTAAATACTGCTGGTGATATGGCCTCGCAGGTATTTAGCGGGTTATCCGCTGGCGGTGGCGATAGTGGCCTCGATGTAGGCGGCGGCGGTGGTGGCGACTATGACACAGGCGGTGGCAAAGGTAAAGGCAAAGGCGGCAAAGGTGGCGGCGGTAAGGGTAGCAAAGGCAAAGACCTTGAAAAAGAAGCCAAGCAGGTGCACGAAAAAATCTTGCAATCGTACCTTGAAATGCTTGGCAATAAGCAAGAGTTGCTCGAATTAGAGTATAAGAAAGAGCTTGACGAGCTAGAAAAATCAAAAGCAGCCAATGCTAACTATCAACAAGACCTTGAATTACTAAACGCTGTGTATGCTGAGAAACGCATTAAAGCCAAGCAAGAAGAAATGGCGAAAATGCGAGAAATCGAGAATAATATTCGAGATATGCGAAAAGACCTCGAATTAAGCCTAGCGGTTAAAGATAGCACAGGCCAAGCCTCGCCTATGGTGCAATTCACCAAAGAATACACCGACGCAATAGACGCAATCAGCGATAAATGGGATAAATACGGCGATGATTTTGTACAAATGGACAAAATGCAGCAACAACATTTCATTGATACGCTGAAAGAGCGAGGTATTCTGTTTGAAATGACAGAGGACGGCAGAGTCGATTTTGAAAAGCAAAAGACTGAGGAATTGCTCGCAGTTCATCGTGATTACAATGATAAATACCTAGAGCTACAGCGCACAATGGCCGAGGAAAAATGGAACATTGACGAGGCTATGCGCACACAGAACTTTGAGGCGTTACAGTCGGCACTAGACGCTGAATATGTAGCTACTCAACAGAGCTATGATCTACGCAAGGAATTGTTAAGCGAATACCAGCAAGCCGTAATGGATAGCCACTTGAACACGCAACAGCTTTTATGGGATACGGCAAGCGCTGGCATTGATAAATTACAAGAGGGCATTTCTGGACTCTTGCAAGGCACAATGACAATAACGCAGGCTTTCCAAAACATGGGTAAAGCTATTCTTAAAACAATAGCCGATAGTGTGGCTCAATGGATAGCGGCTCAAATTAAGCAAGCAGTACTCGGCAGAATGCTGCAGTCGCAACAAACAGCGGCAAGCGTAGCAGCTGCACAAGCTCAATTACCTGCTTGGAGCTCACTCGCTCAACAAGTATCTATGGCGACATTCGGCGCAAGTGCGGCGGCTGGTTTAGCAGCTTGGAGCAGTAGCACAGCGGCAGGCGTGGCGCAAGCTACGGCACTCGGTGCAGTTGGCAACTTTGGCGGTAGCTTTGGCGCTGCATTTAGTGCTAAGAGCATGCCAGCACTCGCAGAGGGTGGCCTTGCATATGGCACCACAATAGCCCAAATCGGTGAGGGTAAATATCAAGAGGCTGTATTGCCTTTATCTGATACAGTATTCGACCGATTAGGCGAGGGAATTAACCGCTCTAATGGTGGCATGGGTGCAGGCGGTGGCATTACGCTCAACGTAAGCGCTATAGACGCCGAGAGCTTTGGCTCATTCCTCGAAACACGAGGCGGCAGGGCTTTGCGTCAATTCCTTGTAAATCAAGATAGAGAATTTATCGGAACAGAGGGGACATGGTAATATGGCCGAAATAATGAAATTTCCTACTATCATTTCTTTGGCTTGGAAATCACAAAAGGCCCAAAAATGGGATACCAAGACAAAGACCTCTGGCTCTGGTAAGGTGCGCACCATGACAAACTGGAAATATCCACAATATACGATTTCCACAGAGTTCGAGGTGTTGACACCTGCACAATATAAGGAACTTATGGGCTTTTATTCTAAAACTAAAGGCGGTACAGTTCCTTTCTTGTGGTTAGATCCAGAGGATAACGCCGAGAAAGGCATACAGCTCGGAACTGGCTCAATGGGCTCATGGCAAGCCGTGCGAAAGTTTGGCGATTTCCTAGAGCCTGTGTATCACGTTGAAAACCTTAAATTATACGCTAATGGCTCACCTATTCGAGCTGTTAGCGATAAAGGCGTAATTAAGCTGGCAGCAGGCCAGACAGTTGCGCCGAATGCAGTAATTACAGCAGATTATAACTATTACTGGCTGGTAAGGTTCAGCGGTGATATGACAGCCGAGTATATTTTTACAAATGTTTATAAATCAAAATCATTTAAGTTAGTATCAACTCGATAGGGGGCGCATTTATGAAAGAGGTAAATGAGGTATTAAGAAATCACCTCAACAATGATAAATATTTCATGAGCTGCGACCTTTACGAGCTGCGTTTGCGTAGTGGTGTAACGTACTACTGGGCCGACTCAGACGCCGATGTATCATATAACGGCCAAATCTATAAGTCAGACGGCCCTATTATTGTAAGGGATAAGATAGCCACTAATAGCACGGTGAGCGTTGATAAAATGAGCGTTAGCATATCCACGAATGAGCAGGATAAAATAGGCGGCGTTCCTATTATGGCTGTGGCTCATAATGGTGGCTTTGACGGCGCTCAAATGACGCTCAAACGAGCGTTTTTTGACGATAACTATACTATTATCGACGCTGTAGGGCTATTTACTGGCTTATGCGAGGTTAGTCAAGGCGGTGGCCTTACCTTAAAGCTAAATGTTAAATCAATCGTGCAAAAGCTCAATATTGAATATCCGAATAGGCGGTATTATCCACAATGCCCCTTTAGCGTGTATTCAAAAGAGTGCGGCGTTGATATTTCCAAATTCAGAAAAAGCGGCAAGGTTACAGCTTTAGGCTCTGGCCCTAATTCCATAAGAATTGATATTCCATTTACAAATGGCTACTACACAGCTGGCGGCATTGATTGGATCACTGGCCCATTAGCAGGGCAATCTACACAGATATTACAAAGCATTGACGGCGTAATATTGTATATGAGCGCTCTCGAGGTAAGCCCAAGAGTCGGCGACCAATTTTATATATACGCAGGCTGCAATAAGACGCCTGCAGAGTGTAAAAATAAATTCAATAACTGGAATAGAAACAGGGCGACGCCTTACATTCCACTAAAGGAGAGCATACGATGAATACATTAACAACTGGCGAGAAGATAGCAAAAGCTGCTATTGCATGGCTAGGTACACCTTACGCCAATAATTCAATGGTAAAAGGCGCTGGCGTCGATTGCTCTTATTTGTTAGTGGCTGCCTTAGTGGATAGCGGCCTCATGAAAGCCGACAGATTGCAGATAGAAAACTACTCAAATGAGTGGCATTTACACCATTCTGAGGAGAAATATCTCAAATATGTGCAACAGGTAGCCGATGAGGTTAAAGAGGGCACACCGCTTGAAATTGGCGATTTTTTACTATACCAATATGGCCGATGTATCTCGCATGGCGCTATATATATCGGTAAAGGGCTTGTAATTCATGCTTTCGTTGATTATGGCGTGATTATTTCCAAGCTCGATGATGTACTATTTTATGATAAGAAAGGCCGCTCACGTTTGAGGGCTGTGTATAGATATAGAGAGGAGCGTGAATAATGGGCTTTTTATTCCATAGAGGCAAAAATACAACTAGCCGAGCCGATATGATCGCAGATTTCCAAATCAATACAGCCTCATATGGCGAGGTGGTTCCAGAGATACTCGGCACTACTCGAGTGAGCGGTAATATCATCGATTATGAAGATTTCACAGCTCATGAACACCGAACCACTACACGCACAGGCAAAGGCGGCAGTTCAAAGCATACAGATATAAGCTACACTTACACAGTAGCGGCAGCTATTGCATTATGTGAGGGGCCTATCGCTGGTATTGGTAAGGTTTGGAAAGATAAAGAGGTATATCAATATCCAAATGAAAGCATTCAGCTCACCTTATTCAATGGGGCAATAGCCCAAGCGCCATGGCCTTATATGACCTCTAAACACCCAGATAAAGCACTACCTTATAGCGGACTCGCTTATATGGCTGGTGTGGTTGATTTAGGCGACAGAGGGAGCCTGCCTCAATATAATTTTGAGGTATACGGCAAGCTAAGAGATACAGGCGACGGCGTAGACGTCAACCCAGCCGACTATATCGAGCATGTACTGCAATCAGTTGGCGCCGATGTACAAATCGAGGGCATTGATAACTTTAGAGCCTACTGTAAGGCTGCTGATATATTAATCAGTACACCGCCTGCTCAAAAGAGCGCTAAGGCTCAACAAATTATCAATGATATAGCCGAGATTACTAATAGCCTTGTATTTTGGAGTACTGACAGGCTTAAAATCGTGCCTTTAGCCGATAAACCTATCGGTACATGGACACCTGCGAACCAAATCCAATATGACCTCACGGCAGATGATTTTATCGCAGGTACAGACGGCCAGCTTATTTTGTATAAGCGAAAAGATACGAGCGAGGCTTATAACGAGGCTACAGTAGAGTTTATCAATCGTGCCAATAGCTACGAGAAAGAAACAGTATCTTTCGAGGTGGTGGCCGATGTACAGCGCAACGGCTTAAAACCTGCCTCAAAGAAAAGCGCTCACTACCTTTATACAAAGGCGAGGGCTCAATACTACGCTGAACAGCTCGCTATGAAACGGCTGTATGCTAAAACGCAGTACACTTTTAGGCTAGATTGGGCTTTCTGTACTCTCGAGGTAGGCGATTTGGTAACGCTTACCGATGAGGCCTGCCAACTAAATAAGCAGATTGTAGTTATAACGGCCGTAAACGAGGCAGCCGACGGCCAACTTGAATTTACAGCCGAGGGCAAGCCTGCTGGTACTTATGCGCCAGCTCGCTATGATGTGCACGAGAACGAGCGGCCTTTCATTGATTACAACCAAGCAGCGCCAAGCGTCAACGATGTGGCTATATTCCAAACCGTAGGTGATGTAGGCGGCAATCAAGTATTTATAGGCGTAAATGCACCAGCTGGCTGGGGTGGATGCTCTGTGTGGTTATCTGATACAGGCGAAAATTACAGCCGTATAGGTTCCATTACGCAACAGGCTCGCATGGGGCGCACTCGATTGGCATTCAATGAAACAGCGAATGCCTGCGAGGTTACTCTTAATCAAGGTATGCTTAAAGGCGGCACTCACATAGACGCAGAACGAGCGAATACGCTTTGTTGGGTAAATGGCGAGGCTCTAAGCTATGAGGGTGCTAACATGGCGCCTAATAATCAATTTTCATTGACTGGCCTCGTACGTGGACAATATGGCACCAATGCAATCAGCCATAACGCTGGTGAGCGGTTTATTCGTGTAGATGAGGCGCTTTTCCGTTATCCTTACCGCAAAGAGGATATAGGTAAAACAATATATCTCAAATTTACCTCTATGAACCTATTCGGCAGCAACGAGCAGGAACTCGACGAGGTGCAGGCTTATCAATACACTTTAACGCCGTACTTCATTCCAGAGGTTACAGGCCTCACGCTATACACTAAATACTACGAGATCACTAATAGGGTTAAGTCATTCGATGTGGTGTCAGAGTTTAATGTACCACATATTAACAGCCTTGATACTGTGGAAATCTGGTATAGAGAGCCTAGCGGAACATGGAAATATGGCGGCGCAGGTGAGGGGCAAGTCATTATAAGTGGCTGCGAATTAGGGCATACATATGAGGTTAAAGCCATTGTAAAAGATACACACGGAAACACCTCGCAGGGTGTATCTAAGAGCATTACTGTAGAGCTAAAGAGTGAAATTCCGAACAAGCCTCTAGGCTTTTCTATTTCATTCAGCGATATGGCGCATTTTAACTGGCTAGAGGTTAGAAATGCCGATGTAGATTATTACGAGCTACGGCTAGACCTTAACGCAGGACAAAATGACGGCTTAATCGGCCGCAGTAATAACACCACATACAGCGGAACACTACGCAATCGGACTGGCAAAGTCTACTTGTATGCTCATAACCCAGCCAAAGGCTATGGAGCACCTACAGAATTGACTTATAACGTGCCTTTGCCTAAAGTTCCTGCCAATGTAAAGACAACTGGCAATATCAACGGCATAGGCGTTACATTCGAGGCTATTCCTGCGAACTGTAAGGGCGCTAATGTATATGTAGATAATAAAGTATATTTCACTATTACAAACGCTTTAACCATTCCTTTAGAGGCTGGCGTCTACAATGTGAAAGTGGCTTACGTTGATATATTCGGTGAGGGGCCTGCAAGTGAGGCTGTCATGGCTACAGTACGAGCTAAAATTGATAAAGCTCTACTTGATATGGAAAGCCTAGGCCTTGCTGATATGGATAAGGCTATTAATGATCTAAAAGGCGAGGTTGGCACAGTTAAGGCTAGCGTCAACGGCTTTGAAAGTAAACTCATCGACCAAGCGAATGCATTCCAGCGCTCTGTAAGTGATTTGAATAGTAATGTAAATTCTCAAATCACCCAAATTTCTAATGGTATTGAATTAAAGGTTACAAATGCAATCAATAGCCTTGACGGCGCCGCACTTGTAAGCCGTATCAATCTAAGCCCAGCAGGCACCAGAATAGACGGCAAGCTATTGCACGTTACTGGGGCAGCATTATTTGATAATAATATCATTACAAAGGGTATGCTACAGGCTGGCTCAGTTACTGCCGATAAAATGCAGGTGGATAGCCTAAGCACTATCACAGCGAACATAGGCGACTTAAACGGCGGCTCTATCACAGGTGGCACCTTTAAAAATGCGAATGGCTCATTTAAAATTGACCCAAACGGTAATATTATAGGGGCTAACATTACGGCCTCGCGCATTGACGCAAGCTCTATTTTTCAATCTGGTTACAAGATTAGAAATATAGACATTCAAGTATATAAGGTTAAGCATGGCGACTGGTGCCCTATTCCTAATGGGTTTACAGAGGAACAATGTACATTCGTACCAGTTGGCTATGTACAAACTGAAAGCTATTGCCGCTCTAGCAACCATGCCCCATACATTCCCAGAATATCAGATGATGGGCTTGCACCAGTTGGTAAAAGTATTTCAAATAGTGAATACAGCCAACAAAAATCTCGCTGGGTAGGTAGTTGCGATATTTATTTCCGTACTAATCGCTCTAAGAAAGTGAATATAGGTATTAAAGGCAAGCGCCGAGCAATAGCTGAAAGTCGTTACTTGGATATGTCTACATCTGGCAGCGACGGCTCAAATCAAGGGTTTAAAGATGTAGAGTGTTATTCCTATGGCGAACTATTTGTATTAGTAATTGCCAAACAATAAAGGGGGCTGATTTATGGTAAAACACGATTTCACTATCCACGCTGGCCAAGATTTCAATATCAATTATGTAGTGCCAGAGGATAGCGACAGAGTACTCACAGGCTTTAAAGGCGTATGCAAGGTTAGAAAGAGGGCCGATGAGGGCGTTATATTTGAGCTCAATGCAGAGGTTGGCGAGAAATACGTTACATTCTCATTGAGTGGCGCTACATCGGCAGCCAAGAAAGTAAATGGCAGAGATTTTGTGTATGACGCTTTCATTTACAATGACAGCGAACACATAAAACTCGGCTATGGCAAAATTACATTTATTCAAGACATTTCAATGCATTAATCAGAGGAGATATTAATCATGGCAGATAACACTTTAACTTTAAAATTCGATAAAGACACTATTTTACCTTTATTCGAGGGTTTAAGAGGCCCTAAAGGTGAAAAGGGCGAGGACGGCCAACGTGGTGAGCGTGGCGAAAAGGGCGAGCAAGGTCTTAGAGGCCCTAAAGGTGAGCCAGCAAGTGCAGAGCGTGCAGCTGAATTATTGAAACAAAAAAATGTATACTTGGCTGACAATAGCGTTGAAACAGTACTCGCTAAATTGGTAGAGCTTTTAGGCGATACAATTCGAGTTACTTATAAACAACTTGAATATTTCCAACCAGTACAAGGCCAGACATTCCTTGATTTGAAAGGCGAGCCTCATTTCAAGGTGGCTATCAATAGCGGTGCGAAACAAGAGTTTGTATCTGACAATATGCGTGTACAAATTCCTGCATTCGGCCAAGATGATATTAACTGCACTTACTACGATTTAGCCGATAGAGAAATCGGTGTGATTTCCATTAAAGGCCTTGAAACTACAGAGGCTGATGAAACATACACAGACACAACAGGCGCAGAATTTACTAAATACGGCAAGAAATTAGTGTTACGTTTAGCTAATTATAACGGCGGTACGTTCAACTGGTTGGGTAAATGGACTAAATCTGATATTGAAACAGTAGAAATTATTAATAATTCTAGTAAAACACTTTTGGATAATAGCCGAACAACCGATAAATATGACGGCTTAACATTTATCATTAAACAACCGCAAAATCTTAGCATTAGAACAGCTAGTAACCAAGGCACAATTACCGTGTACACAGGCGAGCGCAGCGTGAAAGTTGTACTTGAAGGAACTGAGTTGAGTTGGAGCGGTGCAACTTATGAGAGCTTTGCTTTATAATATTTGTAGTAAGGGGTACACATGGGGGAAATAATGCATTTTTTTAGCGAGGCCGAGCGAATACTTACGGAGTCATTCGCCATTAAAGCCTTGCTTGCGGTAGTGGCAGAGGTTGGCATTTATATTCTAGGGCTCAAACATGTGCAAGTGCTAGGGATATTCATTATACTGGTATTCATAGACTTGCTCACAAAATGGGCCGCAATTGGCTATCAAATGCTCTTAGATTTAGGGGCGAACCCAGAGAATATAAGCGGCTATGCCAAATATATCGCCATTCCTGCCGCATGGGGTAAAGGTTTAATCAGCTCTAAGCATATGCGAAAGCCGTTTATTACAAAGGTGCTAACATATTGCCTAGCAACTGCTGGGGCTTGGTGTTTTGATTTTATGGCAGGGAACTACGCCTTTGCCGTAAATTTAGTATGGCTATATCTTGGCTCGGTTGAGTTTTTGAGTATCCTCGAGAATATGAGGGACGGCGGAAACAGTACAATCGCAGGGCTACTTGATTTGGTACATAGCAAAATTGACATGATTTTAAAAAAATAATAGCTTATAGGCCACGCTCGCATTGTTGGGCGTGGCTTTTATATTCAGATTTTAGAAATAACGATAAAAACACTATGTAATTATCGTTAAAAGCAGAAATAGAGGTGTATATAATGAAAATTGGCGAATATTTCGACGATTACGAATTTTCTTGTAATTGTGAGCGTCATGATGTAGACGAAAACGGCCATAATGTGCTAGATCATATTATCGACAAAAGGCTCGTTGACTTATTAGACGCTATTCGTGAGCGCTTGGGTGTTCCTGTTACTATCAATAGTGGCTATCGCTGCCCTGCTCATAATGAGGAAGTTGGGGGCGTTCCTAATTCTTACCATACGCAAGGCTTGGCGGCAGATATTACCTACGACGGAATTGATGTAGATTATCTCGCACAAATTGCCGAGGAATGCGGCGCCGACGGCATAGGTAAATACTATAAGCAGGACTTTGTACATGTAGATGTGCGAGGGTACGAGGCACGCTGGAGTGATATTGACTAAATAGGGGGTTTATATGTATGAAAAATGTAAGACATACCTCGAAACGCTTAAATCGTATGTTACTATTAAGCGGCTTATTATTGGCGCTTTGTGTGTGCTTGTGCTCTACAGCGTTGGCAGCCTCGCAAGTGGATATTTCACAGCCAGAGCCAACTATCAGCGTGCCATTGAGCGACTGGAACAGACTCAAAGAGCACTTGATGACAGCCGACGCCTCAATCGAGATCTCAACAAAATCATTGAAACAAGCCAACAGCTTAACAATGACGCAGGCAACAGAATTGAAAGAATTGAGGGTTATCAACAGCGAGAGGGCGAAAGCCTTAACCGAATTGAGAACAATCAACGAGAAACAGGGGCAAGAGTTAGCGAAAGCCTCGAGCAAAATAACAGAGCAAGAGCAGAGATTAAATCAAGCCTCGAGCTCATTGGACGAATTGAAAAACGAAATCAAGAATAACAGACGAACAGAGCAACGCCTCAGACGGCAACGTGATACATGGGCAGCTGGTGGTGTGATTGGTTTTCTAATTGGTGCAGCTGGCGCCATTCGATGAAATCGAGGTGATCCATAATCTACCTACTATGTGAGGGTGGACACATAGCTCTGTGTTTTGATTGGTAAATAAAATAGGCCTATCGTTGTTAGTAGATACTAGCACGATAGGCCTTATTTTTCATTTATAGAGTTTTTATGCTGAATACATTGTATTATAACTAATATATCTTATATAATACATTATATACTTTAAAAGCCAAAAGGCACTATTAAAGTAATAGGGTAGGCGGTAGAATTTATATAAAAGTGGTTCGCTTTATTGTATAAGTTGCCCACCAATTATGTTGATATCTACCGTCCTTGAGATTTCAAGGGCGGTTATTTTTATATATAATAGTAGAGGAATTATGGAACCTAGACCTATGATGGATCGCTTAGAGGCGGTTTTTTCGATTGTGCCAAAGGCTCGTGCAATAGCTGATATTGGTACTGATCATGGATATTTAGCAGTAGAACTTATCAACCGTAATCGTGCTGACTTTGTTATAGCCGGTGATGTACATAAGGGACCTTTAGAATCTGCAAAAGAATATGTTAAGTCCCGAGGACTTGAGTCTAAGGTAGATTGCCGTTTTGGGGATGGTCTCAAGGTTACCGAGAAGGGCGAGCTAAATGGTGCTATTTGCTGTGGAATGGGTGGCTTCTTGATGCGCGATATCGTAGAAGAAGGGCCTGAACCATTAGAGTTCTACGTGTTACAACCACAGAATGGGCAAAAAGAATTGCGTCAGTATATGGTGCAAAAAGGCTATGTTATTGTTCTTGAAATTATTGTTGAAGATACTGGTAAATTATATACTGCGTTTTTAGCAATTCGCGAGGATTGCCTGGAAAACTATACGGGCACAGCAAATCATGAAAATGTGTATGCCGCATTACCAGAGGATTCCTTGCTGTGGTCTGTAGGTGCTCTTTTAGAACAAGAACGTCCACCTCTTTGGAATAAATATATTGAGTATTTGATATATCAACGACAATGTGCCTTAGATGGTATGACAGAGAAATTGAGTCATACTGATAAATATCGGGATTTAGAGCGCGAAGTCGAATTTCTTCGCAGCCTTT
>ERZ773254.231-NODE-231-length-35948-cov-21.064915_pt1 | contig 35948 bp, 54 predicted proteins | sample MGYA00580516_ERZ773254 | MGnify/ENA primary metagenome ERZ773254 (study PRJEB29015, sample SAMEA2738158) | human oral metagenome | biome: human oral; feature: human-associated habitat; material: saliva | place: China | collected 2192 ...
TGCTTGATATGACGGGCTTTTTATAAAATCATTATTTAACGGCTTCTTTAAGAGCCAACAATATTTTGTAAGTATACAATAGAACGAAACCTTATAAAATAGGCACAAATAAGAAATAAACTACATATATTTTTTACCATAAAAATATAAAAGTTTTAACCTTTTGCCCCTTTTTTGCCCCCTGTTTTTTTCAAAAAAACTTTATAAAAACGCTTGACTTTATACAACTTTAGTTGTGTAATAGATACATAAGGTTAAGGAGGAAACCTTAGACAAGGAAACTAGTAGAAAGGAAAACAAAATGTTTAAGTTCAAAAAGAAGCCACTCAAAGTCAAAACAAATAAGATAGTCATCAAAATAAACTTATTTATAATCAGCTTTGAATGGCACTTAGAAATTGGATAGTGAGAAATCACTATCCGCCCCTTCGGGGGTGTACTTAAATTATAACAGGAAAAACAATGAAAGTAAATCTAAAAATTAGAAAAACCACCAAGCGTGAAAAAGTTGAATTTATTATCGGACTTCTTCTACTTCTATTTGCAGTTTGGTATTTTATGAGGTAATATATGTCAGTAGATATTAAAGCTATCCGCTGGCTTTTAGACAACGCCACAGCCTATGCTATCAGCAAAAACTGTGGCGTATCAATTCAGGCAGTAGATAAATATAAAAATGGTGTATCGGATATAATGAACATGCGTTTAAAACACGCAATCAATATGACTGAATACGCCTATAAATTAAAAGACAAACAGTGATATTTTTTCACTGCTTTTTTATTTTTAACAAACAAAAAAAACCGTGATTTCTCACGGTCATTAAAACATTTCATTATCTGCTTTCATTTCAACAAGCAAAGAAATTTAAATTTTTTTATTTCAGAAACTACTTTCAGAGTAATTTTGTTGACGTCAACAAAATTGGCAACCAAGCGATTTAATACTATTTGTTGATCTCAGCAAGTCAATTTTCAGAGCAAACAAAAAACCGCTAGCGAATGCCAGCGGTAAAGTGTAATTAAATTTTGATTTCTTTCTATTATTTAGTAGTAATAAGCCCGTCAGGCTCTACGTTGAATGCTTCTTTTTCAGCCATTCGCCCGTCAGGAAGTAGCAAGTACCAGCCATTTTTGTATTTAACAAAACAATCTGACTTCATTTCGCCATTGACTGCATCGAGGTAGTACCACTTGTCGTAGTATTTAACCCAGCCGGTTTGCATAGCTCCATCACGGTTGAAATAATACCATTTATTATTAACCTTTTTCCAACTTGTAGCCATGTACCCGTCTTTGTCAAACCAATACCAGCACCCGTCCGTGTGCTTGAGCCATTTTTCAGAATACATATATCCGGATTCGTCAAAATAGAACCATGATTTGTTTTCTTCGATATACTCGAACTCACTTTTCGGATATGTCCCATTTGCTCGAGCGTACCAATCGCCTTTATCGTCCGACTGCCAACCTTTTTTCACTTCTTCCGGTTGAGCGTTTGGATTGGTCAAGCGGTAGATATAAAAGTATGGTTGTCCAGCGTAATACCAGCGTTCGTCATGATTGTTGATTGAGATACCATTATATGCATAATTACAATGAATGATGTTGTCACTATCAATAAACATACCAGTATGCCCGAACGCTCCAGCGCTTGCTCCACGCTTGCCCCAGATGAAGATGTCTCCACGTTGGGCGTTACATTCGGTATTTTCAGCGATAAGCTCATAACCGTTTTTAATAAGCCAGTCGTGCATATATTCAGTATTTACTGCCCAGCCAGCAGATACTGCTCCAGCGCTCCTCAAAGAATAATACATAGCTGATGAGCAGTCGTAAGAGTCGTCTCCGTCTCTATATTCCATGCTGTAGGACACTTTGCCCTCTCTAGCTTCCATCCATGCAATAGCTGTTTCAATATTGATTGTCATACGTTTTACCTTTCATTAGTCTTCGTTTGGTTCTGTATAAGTCAACGCTCTTTCACTATCTGAAAGTCCGGCGGTTGTCGGATCATTGACAACGCCAACCAATACTAGAAACGCAAATAAAACATTGATAAACACTAGAATTTTATCGACTGTATCGCCAAACTCTAGTGAAAAATTGAAGATATTCGCAAATGCTTGCGCAAGTAGTGCCAAAGCCGGTACTAAAGCAAGCCAAAAGTTTTTATTTTTAAGTCGTACTGACCAGTTAATCTTGTTCATCATTTTTCCTCTATGATTTCTAGTTCGAGAAATTTCTCAAACAATATTTTGATAGCACCGTTTCCGCCTAACTCGACGTAACTTTCATAAAGTCGTGAAAGTTCTTCGATTTCATGCTGACTTGTCTGTCCACGTTGTATTGCTTTTTTCAAGTTTTCTTGCAATCGAAAACGTTGTAACCGTTGCAAACCTTTGCCAATAAGCGAAAGATTATCCCGATTTTCTCGTCCAATTTCAGCAACTTCACTAACTGATTTTTCAAGTTCCCTGATTTTATCCGTAAGAACGTTGATTTGTTTTTCAGTTTCTTTTGTATTTTGCGTACTTTTGAACGAGAAATAACTTGGAATCATCACTACAAGAATTGTCGTGATGCGTTCCATAAATACCGACCAATCCAATTTAACCACCCCTTTTCTGAAATAGTGGTCTATTGAACGGGTTGTGTGTCTAGCTCGTTAGATGGGTTCTCCGGTTTTGGTTCAGTCCACTTCCAGACGCCCAGCTTACCGTTTCGTTCAAGGTCTGCGAGTTGTTCAAGCGTCTGTCCCTGGTAAGTAAAAGGTTCGTTGACTTGAATCATGACACGTTGACCTTCTTGAAATTTCTCAACGTGGTTTGGATTTTCAAGCGTGAAGATTTCTTGTGGTTTGTAAGTCTTGCCAGTTTGTCCGAGGTCAACCAATTCAAGACCACGTTTAAATAATGTAGGATCTAGCGGATGGTCAACATCGGTCACACGAACCAATACCGCCCAATCTGCGACGGATTTTACTTCCGCAATTTTAACATCTTTCTGTTCAAGTTTTGCTTCGTATTCTTGTGCTTGTGTTTGCAAGTCTTCTTGAAGTTTCTTCACCCCGTCCGCTGGATTTAATTCAGTAGCGACTTGACCGAGTACCGCTTGGATAAGAACTTCGTCTGTTTCGTTCACACGGTCACCGAGCAAAACACGGTCAAATGCTGTGTATGGTGCATCTTGTCGAATTGCTACGAATGTACGGTTGTTTTCTTGCAAGTATTTGTTGATGATTTTAAATGCCATATACTATTCCTTTTCTAATTTTTCTGCGGTTTCGTCAAACAATTCTTTTAGTTTTTCATCTGATTGTAAGACTTTGTTGACTTTTAAAAGTTGCTCTTGAGTTTCTTCAAGTTTAGTTTGTGCTTCTTCGTAAAGCACCTTGTAATTTGCACGTTCAATCGTCGAATTTGCGAATTGAATTGCTATCTCGTTAATTACTTTGTCTGCTTGGTTCATGGTTCCCTTTCTACACTTTAGTTCTGTAATATCCTGGTGCTCCTAAATTATTATATTTAAAATGATCTTCAATACCTTTAAAATTCTTGTCAATTAAATCTAGGATTGTCACCAACGAGGTTCCTCTGAAATAAATATTATCTAAATTACTAATAGTACGGCTTTCTGTATTCATAATGATTCCACCGCCTAGCGAATTGGGCATAAAGTCCATAGTCTTGCCATAAAAAGTTATAGCGGTTTGAATATTACTTCCTGAACGACCGTTCCAAATTTGAATACCAGCAGAAGTATGTTCAATCCCTGTAACACCATTTCGGTTACTCATTAATTGAGTATATGCACCAGGAACATCGTTGATTGCCCCTTGCCCGAAAATAAGGTATTGTAGTGGTTTATTATCGAATCTATTTCTAATTCCGACAGCTTCGGTATTCATATCGATCCAACCGCTTTGTAAGTCAAATGTGGTTTTCCCGTTTAGCGATGAAATTCGACCACCTTTTATATGATTCCCTGTGAAGTCAATAGACTGTATCTTAGTAATAGTCGCTTGTTTCGCAAACAACTCATTGATAAATGCTTGTTGTGATACCAACCGCTGGATGAATGCAGTATCAAATTTAACCTTCTCTGCGGTTACTGCTTCAGCTCCTAAAATGTTGGTAGTCACTGAACCAGCTTCAAAATTGGCCGTTTTGAGTTTATCAATCATGGCTGACTTGATAACCGCATTATCAATCAAGGTATCGCCTGTGATGTGGGTGGCTCTACCGATAATACGGTTATTCCCGTTTGCGCCTAAATTAATACCAGAAATTAAGTCACCAGCGCTATTTAAATTTTTGATGGCGTATGATCCAGCGAGTTGCGTAACTTGTGTCCGTACTGCTTCGATTGGTTCTTCTGAATCTTCAGGCGATGGTTGCCACTTGCGGTCATTTGTGCCCTCGTAGAAATCAAGCTCAGTCATGAATAAACCACCCCATTTATTCGGGTTGCTTTTTTCATACTCGAATTGCAAATAGCCGTCATCGTAGTCACCGACGTTAAATTTGAATGTCTTCTTTATCGCTTTTGCATTGTCAAAAACCGAGCCTTCAGCCCATCGAGGTTTGCCATCAAAAACGAGCTGTTTTTCTTCAAAATCTGCCGTTGAACCTTTTTTTCGCTTGCAAAAATACACTCTAAAATATTTCGAGTTGCTATCAAATCCTAAAATATTTAGAATATAATCAGTATTTCGTTTGATAATGAAACGTGGACTTTTAACAACTGCACCAGTGCTTAACTCAAACATACGCTTTTGTCCGTTAAAATAGAACTTATGCGATGTAAACCATAACCGTCCATTCGCTTCCGTCCAGTATTTCAACTCATCATCTGCTCGTGAATTTCGGAGCATATTCGGGCCACCTTGCGTTGAATACTTCCCGACTTCTGTCTGAAAAACTTGGTTGCTCATAACCATTCGAGAAACGTTGTTTGATACGTCGTTTTCTGCGCCACCCAAAATTCGCTCATAAAGTTGAGCTGTTTCTTTAACATGTTGAAAGTCTGCTTGATTTACTTTTCCGTCAACCTTGCTTGACATTTGAGCCATGCGACCGTTGATATCTTCTGTAAACGTGCTGAACATCTGAACGTTGTTCGCTGTCGTTTGATTGATTCTTAGGTTGATACCGTTCAAATCCGCTTGATAATCACTTTTAAACGTTGTCATATCGCCTAAAATTTGATCGCTCAGTCTCTTGGCTTTATACGCTAAATCAGCACTTGTGCCAGCCTTTTTCAAGGCTTCTTCTGAATTGGCTTTGACTTCTTCAAATCCAGCCGGGCTGAAATCTTGAAACCTTCGATTGATTTCTTCGGATAACGAATGTTTGTTTTCTTCAGTTTTAGCTTCAACAAGCTTGATTTGATCACTAAAATCTTGCTTGATTTGGTCAACCTTAGCGTCGAACTCTCTATCTGCTTCTTCAATTTTATTTTGAAGTTGAGCTTCAAAGTTATCAAATTGTAAAATCTTTTTTGTTATGGTTCCAGCGTACGAATATTGCGCATCGTTGCCAGCTTTGCTGTCGGCACTAATACGACCACGAAGCCCGCCTTTGAAGTTGAAAGATTGACTCAAAATTGGAGATTTGAACTTCTCCCCTGTGTTGGTTTTGATGGTCACCCATTGGCCAACATCAAGTAATAGATACCCTTGATAATTCAGGCTAAACGGATAGTACCTGATATCCTTGATATTGTAATAGAGGTTGTCTAAGGCAGACTGGTACATCAACACATTCTCAATTTCAAGAGAACGACCTGTACGCAATCCAACCGTGAGTGTTTCTTTATCCTTTTTACAGGTTATCCCTGCGATTTGATACTCAACTTCACTTCTAGTTAAGCCGTGTAAGAAGTAATTATCTGCTGTAATCGTGATACCCGAATCAGTCAACCCTTTGATTTCAAGTTTCCCTTCCCGGTTGAAAAAACAAGACATCCCAAGTATTTGAGTCGATAAGCTCAAAACATCTCGAAATGTCATTTTTTTATTTTCAGGCACCTTGTCAATTTGATAATTCATAGATGCAATACCCATGTTTTCATTGGCAAGTTCGACACCTGTTTTTAAACAGATTTCTTTGATCACATTTTTAATATCTGCTGGGTAGGTTAAGTCTGTGACATATTCACGGTTCAACTTAAACATGCCATCCATGAGGTCTAACGTAGTAGTGTTACGATTTCGGTCGATTTCAATGTCGTTGACAAAATACTCTCCCATTTTAACCCATTCATAGGTTCCATCGACCAAAAGGCCAATCTCTGGGTGAATTTTATCTAACTTATAAAAAGTGGTAATGATGCTCGTAAAGACGATTTTAGCACTGCCTGCGCATGTTCCACCAGGCTTATAAGTGTCACCCTTAATATAGCCATAATCAAAACTAGCTTCTTTGATATCACCTGATTGATACTGTCCTACTCTGATAGCAAGAGTACGGTTTTTAGCGAACATCGCTTCATTGAATTTATGTCGTCTGAATATATCCATGTTCTACCTACCTTTCTATCAGATTGAACTTAGCACCAGACCAAGGTTTGAACTTCTCAGTAAATGAATAGCTAGGAGCCGTTCTGTCTCCAACATAAAAAGTCTTCGTGGTTTGACCCGACATAGGGTCAGGATAGGACACCGTAAAAAATTCAGGTGATACGGCATTTAAAAGTTGACTCATTTCATCTTGAGTCAGCATGCCCCACTCACAATCTAATTTACGTTTAACCGTGATACGGTCACGCACCATGTCTCCGTTTGCGTTACGCCCTGTTTCTCCGTCTATGTCCTGAATACCGACCTGAAAAGATTTGGGAGGCTTAACAGCCACCCCGTTAATAATTAAGCGTGCCATTTTACCTCCCTCTAAATGTTAAGCAAGACTTGTCCTGCACGTTCCTGTTCTCTATTGATTTCTTGAATAGCCACACGTCCGAATTCGTGGCCACCAATCTGGATCACGATGTCGCCATTGCCACTGAAGCCACTTGATTGCGTTAAGCCACCACCTAGAGCGTTGACTACTGCACCACCTACGATACGACCCATGGTCTGTAAGAAACCAGTGTTCTCAAGTGGCATGACAACCTCTTTACCAGCTTCACCAATCATGGCCACAGTCGGGCTGTCAACGATACCACCACGAGCTAATCGAGGTAGACTCACATAGCCAATACCACCAAGAGATACGCCAGGGATTTTGTTAATCATACCAATAACGCCATTGATCATGCTGATGAAGCCGTTGACTACATTCTCAATCGTTCCAAGCACTGCATTAACTGCGCTTCTAAAGGCTCCGCCTACTGCGCTACCGACTGCTTGACCTGCGTTAACAAAGATACTCTTGACAGTTGACCAAACGCCACTAAAGAAGCCTCCAATGCTACTAAATGCGTTAACCACTGCATTATAAGCGCTTGAGAAGATACTTCCAAACCAAGTAGCTACGTTAGCAAGTGCATTCGTGACGTCGTTCCATCTTTCGCCGAACCAAGTGCCGATATTAGCAAATATACCAGTAAGCCCATTCCAAGCTTTCTGGAACATATCTGTGAACCAGGTGCCGATGTTTGAAAGTGCAGTAGTCACTTCAGTCCAACGAGCACTGAACCATGTGCCTAAACCAGTAAAGATGGCAACAATTCCATCCCATGCAGCTTGAAACACGCCAGCGAACCATTCCGCAACCGGAGAGAAAATAGATACGATACCGTCCCAAATTCCTTGGAAGATTGCTACAATCGTATCCCAGATAACTTTCAAAACTGCTACTGTTAAATCTAACAATCCAGTTAAGATTGTAGACAAGATGTTCATGATCGCATCGCCCGTTTCGGTGAAGCCATCAAAAATCTTATCCATATCACTGGTAAGAATTCCAGTGATGATATCAAACACACCCTTAACAAAGTCAGCTATTCCTCCCAAAATATCTGCAGCAGTATTAAATAATACACGGAAGACTTCTCCGATATATTCAAGAGTTGGAGCTAGAACTTTCGTTAATTGTTCAACAATAAAGCTGATAACTGGTGCTAAATAAGCATTGATGACTTGTGACATTTCTTGGAAGCTAGCGACCATGTCCAAAATCTTTTGAATCAATGGTGAAATGTGCTTACCGATTGTATCAGCGAAACCTTGGCCGATTTTCTTGATGACCGGTTGGATATGATTGTTCCATCCTTTTACAAATACGCTAACAAAACCAGATATAGCCTTAGTTGATGATTCAATCGACGGTCTAATATAATTATCATACACACGACTGATTGAATCAGACATGTCATTGATTGCTTGTTCAGCACTTTCAAAGATTGGAGCGATGTCAGACAAAGTATTTGAGAAAATTTCAGCAATGCCGGGCATGTTATCCGTAACAATTCGCTCAATTCCTTGCATAAGATCGCCACCAAACTTGTAGCTAATCTCTACAATACTTGAACGAATCGCTAAAATAGATGACACAATCGAACTTCCAATGCGAATGGCACCAGTCGATGTAATGACATCGTAGAAGCCGTCTGCGAACGCTTGAGCGATGTTTCCGGCCGAGGCAAACATATTACCAGTGTTCTCAAATTCCGCCACCAAAGCACGGATGATGCGCTCTTTTTGGCGCCCTAAACCATTTGCGATACTTTCAGCAAGGAAAACACCGATACCAACTCCGACCGTACCGATAGAACCTGCAATCTGCCCTAGTGCATAAGCGATTTTCTCGTTCATGCCATTGAAGGCATTAACTACCCGTGGATCAGTAGCAATTTCTTCAAGCGTCGTCTTGATTTGACCAAGACCAATCTTGATACGTTCTAAACCTTCAGCTCTGAATGCAGCAGTGAAACCTTTGCTAAAGAGGCTTGTTAGTCCTTTCAGCTTGTTTCCTAGACCGTCAAAAATGCTCTTGAATTGGCTATCCATATCAGTCAAGGCTACTTCTGGCAAGATATCCTTGAAAGGTGCGCCACCGCCTCCCTTTCCTTTCTTACCTTTACCTCCGCCGCCTCCGCCTTTGCCTTTTCCAGCACCATCGTCATCGCCAGAATCGTCTTTCTTACCTAATAGGTTGATTTCATCAAATCCCATTAGACCAAGTAATTCCTTAACGGCTTTTTTAGCTGACTTGGCTGTGTCGTCCAAGTTATCGGCCATACCACCTGAAGCATCGTCTGCATCATCCATGGCATCTGCAAGGTCACCAGCTCCGCCTGCTGCATCTTGCAAAGCGTCCCCAGCGCTACTTGCTGCACTAGCTACACCGCTATCTTTAACGGTCGCTTTCTTGTTAAATAGCAAGGCAATGAACTCTGCTAACTTGCCAGTAACATTCTTCAATACCATAGCAAAAGAGTTCAAGATTGGCATAATGGCATTGATAATTGGTAAGAATGCGTTACCTACGTTAAGTGCAGCATCTTTAAGCAATGATTTAAACAAGCTGATTCGTCCGTTGACTGACTGAGACAAGGTTGTGCCGTATTTAGCAGTCGCTTGTTCCAAGATAGCCATTAAACGAATCTGTTGTTGTGTCTGGTAATCCAATTGGTCCCAGCTTTGGCCATTTGCAAAACGCTTGAACGCTTCAGTAGATTGAATCATAGCAACATTGACGTTGATTCCTAAATCTTCAATTGCTTCGGTGTTCCCGAGCAAACCTGAACGAATACGCTCCATAACGTCCGTAATGCTACGTCCTGAACCTTCAGCAACAACTGCCGATGTCTGAAGCATCTTAGCAGTATAGGCGCTTAATTTCCCTGAATCTTTAATAAAACCAGAGAAAAGGTTAGAATAAACCGCACCGTAGTTAGTAGCCTCTCCTACGCTCATATTCATAGCGTTGGCGTTATCGTTAACCCATTTTAAGAATGTTTGCGAGCTCTCGCCCATTTGGCGTTTAATTTGGTTGATTGAAGCTGTAACCTCAAGAGCCATCTGTGTCGAATACATACCAACATCAAGCAACTTTTTGCCAAGATAAGCAAAACCTGCGAATTTAGCTAATTTACCAAAAACGCCTAGCATAGATCCTGACTGAGTTTTGATTTTGTTAGTTGACTCTTGCACCTTGCCAGATGCATCTTTGACCCTGTTCTCTACTTCTTTCATTTTGTTTTTGAAAGGCGCAATTTCAGCATCAATCATTACCTTGAGCTCATCAAGAGTAACTCCCATTTATTCCCCTTTCGTCTTAAATTTCCTGTTGTGACTTTCAGCAAACATGCGCATACGTTCTTTATGTACCCGCATTTCTTGTTCTTTCCTTGCTCTTTCGACTTGTTCTCTCTCTTCCTTGAATAATTCAGGGGCATAGTCCCAAACCTCAAGCGGTTTAGCATCTTTAGAGAGCAACAAAGAAACATTATTAGCAATCATTTGTGAAAGCGTGTACGACTCAATAATTTTGTCTTTTTGTTTTTGGATCCTAACACGGTTGTAACTTTCAATCAGGTCTCTGATTTCAAGTACCGTTAAATCCCAAAAAACGAGAGGCTCCCCCCCAATGTCTAGAAACATAGGGTAAAGCCTCTCAACCATTTCAGTTATAGATGTAACTGTAGTCTGTTCTACTCGACTACTTCCAGTTTGGTTTTCTTGGGAGCTTTCTTCTTGCTTGGTTTCTCCCGTGGCATAAAACCCGAAACTTGGAGCAATGGCAAGATAACATCCGCCATGAACGCTGCCTGGTCTCCACCATTATCGACATACTCGTCGTAAAGGTCAGATGTATCTTCAAATGAAATACCGTGCTCGTATTTTTGAAGCGCTCCATGAGTTAAGAGCAACATCACCTTTAAAGGAGGTAATGTGAAAGTTTCACCTTCTTCAGGCATAAATACCTTGAGCAAGTTTGCTCCAATTTTTTCTTCAACTTTAGTCCCTTGCAAGGAAGTAAGGCGGAGTTTCAACTCCTTGTCCTCGCTGACCTTCCATGTCGTATATGGTAGAGCCATCTAATTAACCTCCAATTCCGTCTGTAAATTCAAGTTCAGATTGTAGTGCAATTTTAAGAGTAAACTCAATAACAGAGTTCACACCACCACCGCCAAGTTTGACAGATACCTGTCCTTCAAATTTGACCTTGGTGTTGTCTGGGTAGGTTTGTTCAAAGAAGAGCTTAGTTTTGTTGTCTGCTGCGTTACGCAAAACACGGTAAGGAGCATCTGCCCCGTCGTTTTTATAAGCGAATTTGTATTCAAGCTCCCCAGCATCGCCAATACCGAACTCATATTTTTTAGCCTTGTCTTCAAGGGTGGTATTTTCAACCTTTTCAGGTTCAATACCGAATTCAGGTACTTCTTTTAGTCCTGCAAGTTTGGTATAAGTTCCTTTAGCTGTTCCATAAGACAGCGTAATTCCATTTGCTAACATGTATTAATTCTCCATTCTGTATTGATAAACAAGCTCAGAGTCAAGGTCGACAATACCTTCAAATCTCATCAATTTATGCCTCAAATGAGAGGGGTCAGGGATATCTTGACTTTCAATCCTACGCAGGCCTAATGAAGCGAAAATCTCATTGATTTTAACTGCAAGGTTGCTAGTGCTATCATTATCGAAGATATCAACCTTATAGCGAATTGATGTTTTTTGTTCCTTATCGTCGAACCAATCGCCTGGCTTATTTTGTTCTTCTAAAAAAATAACGACTGGGAAGTTCTCCCAATCGTCTGGATAAGTGTCGGTCACATTATCTGCGACCTTCTGCAATTCTTTGTAAATTACGGGTTTAATATTAATCATTATATCTGTTCCTTTATCTTCCTACTAACGTATTTAGAGATACTCCTTGATACACGTTCCTGGTTGTCCTTTAAAGCAGGATACAAGTAAGGTTGAGCTGGTTGACCATACATCTTGTAAAACTCGCCTCTTTTTGCAAAGTGGTAAGGTCCTACGTTGATTTGGTCTTCATGCACATACCACGGACTAGAGCGATAAAACACGCTCACTTCAGGCGATATGCCTGAATGATTAGCTAGTCCTTTTGGACCTGTTCCAAGTTCGACATAAGCGCCGTGGTCTGAATTTGTGAATATTTCGCTTGATATCTTGTTGCCATTCACTTTCAACCGTACTCTGATGCTATTTCTCAACTCACCTTCATTAGCTGGTGCTCTGAGTTTAGCTTCAGGTTGAACGATTGTCTTACCAGCATGCAAGACCGCTTGGCCTACAAACTCATTAGTCTTTGCTCCGTAGAGTTTACGGCATTTAGCAATTAAGCTATCTGCTCCGATTAAACCTGACACGTTCTAACTCCAATACTTGATGTTGGCTATACACTTTCTTTGAGATAACCCGATGCGTGACTTCTGTCTCGCTCTCGATACAAACACCGTCTTTGACATTAATATCTGCATCTTTGCTCGCATTCGCATTCAAGATATCATTCAAGCGTTCACCGTATATTTCAGATTGTAGTTTGCTACTAGCTGGCCACAATTCAAGCCTTACTTCTTCAACCTTGTCCGTGTATCCTTCCTTAGCGATTCCCTCATCTGTCACGATTTTCTTGAACCGTTTGAGGTTATAAGGTTTCAGTCTATTCTTTTTCAAAAACATGGCCTGCCACCCTCGCTAAGCGATGCATCCGAACACGCTGTAAAATGCCCGTAGACAATCCATTTTCCCCGTAGGTAACAGATATACCACCTTCGCTTCTTGACTGCTCTCCCTCGCTTCCTGAACGATTGTAGAGCTCAATTACAAGCTCTGGGATAAGCCTTTCAAGCGCAGGCGTTAGATTGTCTCGATTAGTTTCTGATAAAATGATATTTTCTGCCCGTAAAATCAAAGACGAGAGGACCGCTTCGTCACTCTCGCCTATTAACATTTTTAATTTTTCAAGTTCCATAAGACCTCCTAATCTAAAGGAGTCGTCTCGTCTCCTTGTGCTTCGGTTTCTTCTTCATCAATGATTTCAACTACATCTGCGATATCAACTGAGAACCCTTCCTTGAGATTATGCGACAGTTCGTCAAAGCGTCCTTCTGTCATCTCAAAGACTTCGTTCTCTTGTCGAACCACTTGCGCTTGCCAATCATTGAACGCTTGTTTGACTCTGACTTTCATAGATCAGACCTTATTTCTTGATTTCTGCAAGCACGACTTTAGAATCATCTGAAACGGCCACTGTGTAGAACTCGTCGATTGAGATTTCAGTAGAACGTTTCAATGATTTACGGTCTACTTCGACGTTTGGATCACGTTTGAGATAGACTGTCAATGCTGCAGTGTCTTTTTCAGTTTCGTCATCATGAGTAAGTTTGATGATTGGGCAAGTGTAGAATGCGCTAGTTGTATCGAGAGTAACCTTTTTAGTAGGAACAATGCGAGTGTTAGCGATTGTACCAATTTCGCCAGTCATTACAACTTGGTTTGGATATTTATCCGCTGAAATGAAGTTAGGATCTTTACGCAAAGTTGTGACTTGTTTTGGATTGACAAACATTACTTTTTCAGTGTTAACTTCTTCTTCAAACAAATCAATAGCATCTACGATTACATCATAGCTGATTGCTTTTGTTTTAGAGTCATGCTTGCGAGTGTTTGTTTTCAAAAGAGCGTCCATTGCATCGTTATCAATTTTAGATGCGATAGAAAGTGCGAGTTGGTTTTCTGCGTTTCCTACTGGGTCACCATAACCAGAGAGAACAGCTTCGTCTGTCAATTCAACAGCTTTCATAGCTTTCTTGATTGTAGCAGTCTTAGTAGATGTACCAAGGACTACAACACCAGCTTCTACACCTTCGTTTACATCTTCAGCATCACCGATGTATGTGTAAGATGGTACTGTGATTGTGTTTCCTGGCACGCCTTCAAGCGTACGGTCGATTGCTGCAAATGGAATCACTTGCAATTTCTTTGGTAGCTTAGCTGCAATCATATCTCCCATTACTTCAGGATTTACTAGATTTGCAATTTTAGTTTGTGTCATGTTTTAAATTCCCCTTTTTTAATTAATTCAAAAACGAGTTATACAATTCAGGATTTGACTGTTTCAATGCAGCCTTTTCTGAATGACTCATTTGGAAAAATTGAGCTCTTGAAAGCCCTGTTGATTGTTGCGGCGCAGTCTTAATAGGTGCGCTACCTTTCATGCGGTCAGATACCCCTTTTTGGACTGCATCCTCCCACGTTTTCTGAATGCTTGCGACCGATTCAGTCACAGCTTCAGCGTTTGACAAATCAACCACGTTTACTAATTCAACTGGTAAGCCACGTTCACTTAACATTGCCTTAGCTTCTGCGGTCAATTCCTTACGAGCAATCGCTTGTTCACGATTAGCCAATTCTTGCTCACGCTGATCCAACTGATATTTCTGTTTCTCATCAGCGTTCATCTTGGCAAGTTTTTTAGCTTCGTTTTCCTTGGCTTCTTGCTCTGATTTCCACTTAGCAAACTTCTTGTCAATGATAGCATCGACTTCTGCATCTGTGTACTTTTTCTCGTCTTGCGGTTGGGTTTCGATAGTAGGTTCTGCAGGCACCCCTTGAGCTTCAACCGTTTCGACTGTTTGTGTTTCTTCGTTCATTACGAACCTCCTATTTTTAAAGTCGTCCCCGACTGTATAATTCCATGGCTTTTAGTGTCGTCAATGCTCGGACAATATAAAAACCGCATCAATTCTGATACGGTTAAGTAACGATATTAAGTAGCAGTCTGTTCCTGCCAGCCAAGATGTTGGATCACCTCCTAAATAGTATCTAAAATATTCAGATACTCTAATTCTTCGTATGTTTCTGCAAAAATATCAGGCTTGCACGGATAAAGTTCGCCTTGTACACCTCTAATAATGAAATCGCCTGTTTTTGCAACCATGACACCTTCAAGTGTCTTGATTTCACACCACGCTGGATTCTTAGACCATTTACCACCGTCGTGAATAATAATTTCATTTCTTGTCACTGCGTCCCAAAACCAGTCTTCCTCAATCAAGCAACGTTCATTGAGTTGAACCGCCTCAATGACTACTGGTTTCTTTCTGTATTTCATTTTTTCAATCCTTTCTTTACACCTTCAATTATCCCGCTGATCACAGCCAGAATAATAAAGATTAACAACAAAAATACCAACCACCCAAAGGCGATTGATACCCATTCCCAAATAAACATCAGCTCCTCCTTTCTGAGCACGAAAAAAGCACTTAGATTGCTCTAGGTGCTTAATAAATTCTGTCGTCGTAATCAATCGGTTTTTCAAACGCTTCATTTTTCTTAATGCACGAATCCACGACTGAATTATATTTCGAAATAGCTTCCTCGTCTACCTCGAAAGGGATTATCAAATACACAGGAAAATCTTCACCAAAATGACTATTGTATCTCTCACTGATTTCTTTGAATTGATTATAAATTTTTTCATTCTTCCAAAAAAACATCCTGACCTCCTTATCAAACAATCGGCTTTTTGTTTTCTAATTTCAATTTTGAAATATCTTCAAATATCTTGTTGTATATTTTAACAGAATTTGGGAAAACTTTGTCATAAAATGTTTTTATTTCAGGGGTCATTTGTGCTTGAGTATATTCCGCAATAAATTCCATCCCTCGATGTGCTTTATTTTTCCAATACGAATCCGAATGATTGAAAGGCTGTGAACCATATTCCGCACTTCGAAAAGAACTCATCATATCCGAAGCTAATGCACCAACCTCCGCATTTGCTTCGGGACGAATTTCTGGGTTTAATTTCTTTGCTAGTTCAAGTAATTCTGATTTGAAATCTCTTACTTTAGCTTGACGAAGATTAAAGAAGTCTCGTTTCTCATCTATAGACACTCCTCTTTTGAGCTTCATATCCCCGAAAATATAATTGTCCATATCTTTTTTTATGGTATTGTACAAGTCATACTGACTGCTAAACGCTTTAGCTCCTAATTCCGGGGCGCCGAAGTAAGTTGCGACATTATCGATGCCATGAGTAAATTCATGAAGAACGATTGAATGTGCTTTCTGATTAAATTTCTTGTTGTAAATAAAATCGCCTTTTGCCAAATTAATTTGTGTGCCAGACACATGAGAAGACATTTCTTTTACTTTTGCAAATGATAATTTATCTACTGAACCGTAGAGAGATTGCACAAAATCATCATTCGGGAAAACACGCAATTCTCTTAAAAGACCTTGTGCATTTTCTTCTCCGAAAACATCTACAAAATTCGTCGTCCGGAGTTTTTCTTCTATACGTGAGACTAAATCACGACGAGTTTTAGGAATTTTGCTTTCTCGTTCTTCTAAAAGTTTTCTCTCTGCTTCTGCCTGCAATCCTTTTTGTTTCACTTTTAGCTTCTCTTGCTCTTCGACCCACTCATAATATTTCATAAGATCATCAAAGTCAAGATTGTTGATTTCTTCAGTTGTTAGTTTAGAGAAATCAATTTTAATGATTTTCTCGTCTTGGTCAACGTACTTAGAGTACCAGTCTTTATAACTCATATCAGCAGGTACGTACTCGACTTTGCCTGTTTCAGGATTTCTAGCCCTGCGCTCTAACTTGCTGTAGTCGATATCCTCATCGTGTGCGATGGTTATAGACCGACACCAAGGATGTAGTGGTGGGTAATTCACACCAGGAACGGCCTTGTCCGTATCGTAAATCTTGTTGTCGTGCTCCAGGCAAATGTGAGACGTGCGCTTGTCTAAGACTGCTACGAATTTATACTTTGTAATCTCGGCATCTTCATAGCTGAGCAGTTCCATCTGGTTATGAAAAAAGGCTGACTCAGTACGAACCAAGCGCCTAGCTTTATTTTGACCAACCTCAAAACGTTCAGCGATTGCTTGAGATGTATCTCTTACGCTTCGACCAGTCATAAGACTTACTAAAAGCTCGTCTTTCACACTTGAAGCGAGCGCCCCAGTATTTGACCATATTCTGTCCGAATAGGCCTCTCCCGTCCACTTTAGACCTTGTAGACGTTTGATTTCTGTTTCGGGTAAGTCGGAGAAGCTATAAGCAAGTCCTGTCTGCTGCTGCAAATCAAAGGTAGCCTTATAATAGCTATCCTTCATCAAGCCGCTGTAAAAGGTATCTGAGCCTTTCTTCTCAGAATGATAGATAGACTCACGCATCGAATCCAAGTCAGCGCTTAACCGTTCAAGTCGCTTCATGCGATAAGCGTAAGCCGGACTGTCCAAATCAGCCAGCAAACGTTGTATGTTTGGGTCGTCCGGTCTTGCTTCAAGCACCTTACGAAGTTCGTTTAGGTCTTTCTGGTCCTTCATGTTCTTCAAGACATGACGAGCATCACGCTCACTCAAACCATAATCACGTTGAAACTTGTCAAAGATTTTGTTGATTTGCTTGTCTAAATAAGCTTTGGACTCTTCGTAGACCTTATCAAACTTGTCTGCTTGCTTCTCAGCCTTGTCCATCTGCTCATAGATAAGATTAGCTTTCCTCTTGGTCCAATAGTCCTGGTTCTTCATCTGTCACCTCTTCGTCTGGCTTCGTGTTCACCTGATTAAAGAATGGCACACGTTCCATGTTCTTTTCTTTCTCTTCTTCGAGGTCTTCCAATTCAGCATCAGGGTCTTCAACGAATGGCAAGAGAGAAATAAGCTGACGAAGTGAAACCTTACCTTCAAGATTATTGATAACCTGTGACAATTCAAGTAAGTTCTTAGGTAATCCACGGCTAAACTGTGGCACAATTGAGTGTGCCTCAAGAGCAATCTGTTGCATGCCCAGATAATGAGCAAAGATAGCAATACGTTGACGGATACCACGTTTGTAATTTGCTTCCTTGGTCTTAGTAATCATCTCAAGACCTAGCAGCTTGAATTCCATAGCTACACCCGAGCTATTCCCTGCAAAGTTTTCATCTGTCAGATTTGGCACATGGCTGAATGTGTAGATGTCTTCTTTCAAAGCCTTACGCAAGATTTCAGTAGCGTTCTCGTCCAGAGCATTCTTCAAGAAATCAGCTTTGGCATCTGTTGGCAACTCTAAAAGTCCTTCTTCAGCAAGGATGCTCATTGCTTCTCTGGCATCTTCCGGGTTATCAGCTAATTGCGCACCGTACAATACGAGAATAGACTCGACTGCTTGTTCTTTGTCGTTGACACGATTACCCATCAACGAATTGTAAGCATCGATTAAGCTAATCTGTTGTTCATAATCACCAATCGCAAAGTGATTGTTTCGGTATTCAATGATTGGAACCTGACCAAGATTGTGAGGTTCTACTTGTTCATTCTGTGTTATTCCAGCACTTGAATCACGCAACACAATGTGATAGTGCAGATTTTGAGTAAAGACTTCAGCTTGATACTTGGTAGCATTCTTTATATCATCTTTGATTTCGTAGTAATACACTGCAAAGAGAACCTTGCGTTCAATACTGTCATCATAAACCAGGAATACATTCTCAGGATCTACGCTAGTAGAATCAAGTTCAGTCAATCCTTCTTTGGCATAGATGTACTCGTAAGCACGCCCGTAGATGGACATGTTCAATGCGTTCTGTGTGTCTACCTGGTCAATCTCAGCGCCATCAAACGCCACAAGTAAGGATTCGATATCACCTTCGGCAGTGTTGTTATACTTAACAGCATTGCCCATAAAGTAACCTGCGGCAGTGTCCGAAATATCCTTAGCGTGATTAGCTACTGTTTTAAAGTTTGGAGCGTTCTTGTTTCGTCGCTCATGTTTTAAAATAGCATGCTCACCCATGTAGTAGCTTTTAAGCTTCTTCAAACGCTGGCGTTCTTGTGCATGCTTTTGAATCAGCTTGTAGATCAATTCCTTGTTCAAAGCTGTTTCGTCATATCCCTCTCTCGGATAAGTTAAAATCTGATACATTTAATTCCTTTCTATAAGCCATAAAAAGATTTTCTCTTAACGGTTGCTCTTGGTTGTGCATGTTGCGAGTAAATCGCATAACGCACCGCATCCAGCACGTCATCATTCTCTTTCACTGGCTCGCCTGTCTTTTCGTTCCAGATGTATTGATAGACTTCATCCTTGAACTTGCTAACATTGTTTGATACAACAAAAAAGCGCCCTGCTTTCATAAGCTTAGCGACTTCTTCAATACCAGACAACACTGCTTTATTAGCGTTGAATGTTTTTAGTTGTTCTCTTTGAAATCTAGCAATGTGTTCAGGTCGTGCGCTATCTGCCCAAAAAGTAATATTCCCATATCGTTCCTTGATATTCTTAGCAAGGTCTACCCAAAAATCTATCTCTTTGTATTGATGAGCGTGTTCCTCTAACAGATAAGCCGAACCGTCAGACGTTTCTCCGATAACAACGATTGAGCCAAAGTGTTCATATCCCCAGTCGACACCAGCGTATACTTTTGCGATGTCTTCCGGCGCATTACCCACAAACATACTCTCGCTAAAATCACGATAGACTACTCCTTCACCAGTTACCCACAGTCCGAGGATGTCTCTGTCGTAAAATACACCAGCTGGTGTAGCGCTTTTGATATTCTCGCGGTATCTATCAGACATGAATGTATTATCATCTAGCTTGAAATGAAAGTCTATAATCATATCATCCCCAGAGTTGATATAATCTCGTCTGAGCCAGTGAGTCGGGATATCCGGGTTACTGTCCCAAACAATCCGTGCTCCCTCTCCAGAACAACGTGAGATAATTTCTTTAAACACTTGTTCGTTGGCTAATGATGCCTCGTTTATGTAGGCTCCAAAAGCAGTAAAACCACGGGCACGTTTTAGCCCTGAAATCGAACCGGTATATACTTGGATAATTTTGACTCCACAAAGAGTAAACGCACCATGTTTATCATATTTTGGTTCAATACCGAACATGTTATATAATTCCTGGATGATATTGTTTTGTATCGACGTTGAAGAGGTTCCGGCTAAAATATACATTGGCTCATCAATGTTTAATCTATCAGCCGTCTCTCTCACTCGTGCAATCTCATTTATGAAAACCATATTGTTTAGAACGGTTTTACCTGAACGCTTTGCACCATGCAGACCACAAATAAAAAAATCATCATTTAAAACCCGCTTAAGGACTTGCTCTTGTTTAGGGGTGAATTTACTTGTCATTAAAAGCACCTCTCAAAGCCTTAGCGAACTCAACAAGCTTATCGTCATGCTCATCATCCATGCTGATTTGCGATTTTAGTTTTTCGATTCGTAGTTTTTGTTCCTCAGTAACAAGAGGGGAGCGTATAAGCTCGTCATAAGTCTTAATCATGCCTCTAAGCTCAGTCTGAGCTCTTGCTATTGCAGCTAAGGCCTTGCCTTGCTTATCCCATGATGTATGAATTTCATAGCTTGCTCCACCTTTTGCCGTGGTGGCTATAAGTACGCTTGTAGTATCATCAACATCCTGAACGTAAAGAATACGCTGAGCATGTAGTAAATTAGCATAGGTCAGCGTGATATTCTCCCAAAGAATGTCAATAGGCTGTTTTTCTGAAAGCTCTTGCGCTATCTCATATACCTCTTGAGGGAGATACTTAGCAAATAGCCCATGTTTCACGGCATTAGTGTTTCCCTTAGGTGCTCCATGCCCCAGAGCGTTTTTACTGCCCTTAGGAGCGCCCCTCGGCTTTTTGGAGCGTTCCGTATTTTTCTTTTGGAACGTTCCTTTTATTTTAGGTTCCCATTTGTCTTTACTTTTCCAACCTCGGACAGTGCCAGCTGAAACACCCAAACGCTCAGCGATCTCAATCAGTTCAACATTCCCACTGTTCTCTGAATAGATTTCAAATGCTTTGTCTCGGTTGGGGTCTCTTGCTCTACCCAAGCCTAAACCTCCTGTTATTTATTTGTTTTGAAAAATCAAAAAGCCACTCGATGAGTGACTTAGTGCAAGCAGACTACAGACTTGCGTGTTAATTAGAAAGAACATTTATTTTTATTTTGTGTAGTCATTTAAAACCTCTGAGGGAATCAAACCCTCTAGCTTATAACTTACCTAGGATATAAGTAGCTACGCAATCATGCAAGGTCCAGTCGCTGCTGCCGACCATTTAATAAGTTAATGAGTAATTTATGAATGCTAAGCCTACTGCCTACCCCATTCTGGGACACAAAACACTCAAAGGAGAGTGTGGGATTTGAACCCACGGACCGCACATAGGCGATCACCCGTCTAGCAAACGGGCGCATTCAACCTGACTCTGCCAACTCTCCATATCAAGGGAAGACTTACTGCCTTACCCTTAATTCTTGATGATACTATAATAGCACGATTGTTAGACCAGTGCGCTTCAACCTAGTTCACATTAGTTCACATTAGTTCGCTTTTATCAACTACAACACCCAATTCACGGATTGCATCTTTCTTCTTTTTGTAAAAAGTAGTCTTACTGCATTGTAAAAATTCAATCATATCATACACGCTTGCTTTCTGAATATAAACCATCCTTAAAATTGTTCGACTTGCAGGCTTAGGCATTTTATCAATCAATTTACTAAGCTCAATTCTGCGCTGGATAGCCTCAGCAGTTGCTTGCTTCATGTACTCTTTCAAGGAATCTTGCATACTAAAAATATCGATGTAACGTTCATCTAATCGAACCTTCTGACCACCTTGAACCTTATCCATGCTCATTTTAGGGCTAGAAAGTAAACTAGCTTCAAGTTTAGCAAGCTCGTCTATTCGATTCTGTATTTCTTCATCCAAATTCTGTAGTTCATCAAGTAAATCTTTAGCCTTGTTCACTCTCTATCTCCTTTATGATATAATAATATTATTGAAAACGTTGTCGAGGCAGAGAGTGCCTTGGCTTTTTTTATTTTAGTAGCTATTGAGTATCATCATCGTCTTTTCGTAGCTTAGATGTACTTTTGCTCTTTCCTCCTCGTATCCTCCGAGTAGTTTTGGAATTCTGAAGTAAATGATTGTAGTGTTGTCATGTTGTTTGACAACTGAGAAAACGTACTTGAGCAAGGTTTTTCTAAAGGCTACGTTAGGAAAGACTACAAGCTCTTGAGCTCCTATTCCTTTTGTAGTCGCTTTATTTATTCGGCTCCCTGTGTACGGATATTTTTTAGGTCTCATTCCTTAACCTCCAAAATATCTTTATTTTCGTAGATGTTTCCGATAACTTCGAAATTTCCACCATGCGAAAAATTAGACATATAATCAACATTCCAGCGGTCATCGTGTGGTTTCAAACGATAACTTCCTTTTTCGTTATCGTAAAAAACAGTATAAGGACTATCAAGAACCAGAACTATATCCCCCTCAAAGATTTCTTTGCCGTTTTTATCTTTTAGTCCTGTTGACTGCATGAGTTCGATTTCATCAAATCCATAATAATCTAAGTCTCTTTCACTTATCAGACCTTCTTCAAAATATAACGTTTGGACACAAATCTCTTCGTCTTCAAAATTGATGTTCATAACGTCATCATTTGCAATCATTTTTTTGTTATTTTTATGCCACACTCTAAATTTTGGTCTCATAACCTCACCTCATCTCCAATTTTCACTTTCTCATACACGTCCTTCGTAACCACGAACACACCGTAGTCACGAATTTTGATAGTGTATAGCTTGCCGTGCCGTCCTTTCTCGACGACTTTACCTTTAATTTCTGCGCCTTTATTATCTGCTTTGTAGATTACAATCGGGCGCTTTTGTTCAAGTTTCTTAATGTGGATACATTGCCAGATATTCAAAGTAGCTGACAAGACAATCCAAACCGCAATAAATCGTTTCATTCTGCGACCTCCTTTTCTACAGTAATTGTAAATTCACGATCATTTATGTTTAAAGGTAGAACTACCCCTGTTTTTGAATCGTCTTTTAGCAAATCCAAGACAATCTCTAAAACTTGCTTACCTAAAATCAATTGTGCCTCTAAAATGTTTTGCTCATCCATCACTCCACCTCCTTAAAGCGCCCTCCCAATCGCTGGCAGGGTGGACGCATAATTCCGTTCCGTTGTAATAAACAAATTCCTTTTCACCATAATTATTTTCTAAAACCCAGCCTTTTATGGTTTTCACCCCGTCAAAAGCCTTGTGTGTATACTTTGCAATTTTCATCACTCCACCTCCTCAACTTCAATACCTTCACAATCAAACACCCAGCCGAAGCCTAAATCTTCTAATTCTTTTCGGGTGAATTTGCTTCTTAATTTGCTTTGTAAAAATCCCAAGAATTTTTCATCTTTAGCACTTACAAGATACTGATCCACTGCTTTTAGTTTCACCCAATACCGCTTTTCTTTCTCGACCTCGTAGCCGAAAAGTATAGCTTTTATCAATCTTTTTCTGTTTTTTACAAAAAAAACAACATCTTCCGTCAAGTCTTTCATCTCAACATTATTATTATCTGTAATTTGATGTCCCCAGCCTGCTCTTGATACATAATATAAAGCCTTTGTAATATCTGAGTCTCTGTCAAAATCAAACGTTTCAAGGAATTTTGCTTCTTCCTCAGATACTTTGACTTTCTTTGGTTCGTCTAGTTGTTCTAAATCTTGAAGAAAAATTTGACGGGCTGTTTCTGCTCCTGGAGCATCCCATACACCTTCAAGTTTTTTATATTTCTCAATCAATCGTTGTACTTTCATCTTCCAACTCCTTTAACTGTTCTTTATACCTTTTCAGTTTCTTCTTCCAAAAATCTCTTTCAGCAGCTCTCATGTGCACCGCTGACTTCTGACTTGGTTTCTTCAGTTCTTCAATCTTTTCTTCTGCTACTTCGATTGAACGTTTTAAACCCTTGATTATATCTTGGTTTATTGTACTCATTTATCCATCCATTCTACGATGCCAGCGATCACGCATTTTTTATCAAGACGACTTGTAAGTGTCGTCCGATTGTATAAACCGTGACTGGTTTCGATGCAGTTGTTGTAAATACTCTTAATTTGTACGATTTTAAAAAATTCTCCATTTTTTAAAACTTTTACAAAATCACCAACTTTAAGGTTCATCCGAATACCTCATTTAGTTCTTCGACTTCTTCATTATGTTCAAACGGTTCATAGGCTAACCGTCCAATACCTTTATCATTTACACCGTCCTTTGTGTCAGTAACATATTTCAAAAATAATGCTTTCTTACACACATAACAGAGAATAGAACTTTTATCAGGATTTACTTTTCTGATATAGCATTCTCCACAAAAAGGACATTGTACGTCAACTTTCATTTTTAACTCCTAAAATTGTTCAAAAAATCAAATGCAACCGTGCAACCGATAAAAAAAAAATTTAAAAAATAAAATTTAAGAATCCTTATTTAATAGGCTTTCTCTATTATTAATACTTTTATTAATACTTTTTTAAAAAATAACGGTTAATCGGTTGCATTATATAAAAATAGTATAAAAAAGTCAGTATTATCAAGGGTTTAAGGGTGCAACCGTTCTTTCAATTTATCGGTTGCATATCGGTTGCATGCAACCGTTCTTTCTAAAAAGTGCAACCGTGCAACCGATAGAATTTCAAAATGCAACCGATCTATTTTTCTTTAATTCGCTTAAATCCTTTAGTATTTTTTCCACCAATTCTGAACTGACCTTTTTCCCAACCAGGGTGATTATCCATAATCATATTGATTTTAGTTGATAACTTTTTATCATTTGAATTTCTCATAAAGAGGTTATACATCATCTCACGAGTTGAGACTTTTTCTAATTTTTTAGTACCAGCTTCAAACTCACTACTGTTATCAAAATACTTACTTGTATACTGATGTTGTTGCTGAATAGACCAACTTGACCAATTATCAGGAATAGGCATTTCCAAGTATTCAAGCACTTGTAATTCCACTTCATCACGGTACATGAATTTCTCACGATAGATTTCCAACCGTTCTTCAGTTTCTTTATCAAACATCAAATCAGCACCAGCTTTATAGATTGTGACAGCCTCGCCCCAAATTTGTTCGACTGTTTCAGGTTCAATTTCCATAGGGTGTTTTTTCTGATTGTCAATATTTGCGAGTACAGGCAAGAATCTACGTTCACCTGTTTTGTCTTTCAGGTATTCTTTCTGATTAGTTGTGCGTGCTAGAACAAAGTTTTTAGCAAATTCTTCAGTACGCTTCATGTAAGGTTTACGAAAACGTAAGCTTGTTTTTGAAATAAAGGCTTTTGTTTCAGCAAAACTCATTCGGTTACTAGCAACCATTTCATCATCATTGACAATTAATGCTTTTAACATGATGTCGTAGTTATCTTTATTTGCAAAATCTGTGACAGCATCGGTATACCACTCACCACCTAATTTTTGTAGAAGAGAGGTTTTTCCAACACCTTGACCACCTACTAAATCCAAAACGTAGTCAAATTTAGCATAAGGGTCGTATACTTTAGCAACTGCACCGACTAACCACATTTCAGCGATTTTAGAAACTAAATCAATATCTTCTGCACCGAGATAGACTTGCAGCATTTGGTTGATACGTTTACGACCATCCCATTTTTCTGCTGCTTTTTCCATATAGTCCATAACTGGATTGTATGACCTTTCTGAGAAGAAGGTTTCCATGCCATCCAGCATCGCTTGGTTTGAGAAAGCAACACCTAATACACTTTCAAAATAAACTTTTACAACTGAATCAAAATTAGAGGGTAACTCTCCTTTTTTAAAAAAAGTATTTCCAATTCTGATATCTTTAGTCAATTCATGCTCTTGTGAAAATTCATTGTGCTTTAAGTAAATACTTAATTGATCATCAGCCTTGAAAGAAAGAAGTACATTATTTGGACTATTTGATTTGATTCCTCCTTTGTCATTCAGTATCATTGTATCTTGTGAATTTATGCTAACTACATTACCAATTGTTCTCACCTCCTATCTTTTTTAATCATACTTTCAACAGTACGCATCACTTCTTTTTCCGACAAAGGATTTTGACTGTTAGTATTTGCTAGTTTCGCTAATTGAATGACTACTTCATCATCAACTGCTCGATATAATAAACCACCTACAAATTTAGCTAGTTTATCATTTCGTCCACCCTCATCACCAAAACCGAGAGCGATGGTTTCAAATAGTTCAGTGGTTTGGGTTCTGTCTCTGGTGTAAGACCTTCTAGCTAAATTCCTTAAACCATCTTTACCATCATAGGTGTGGCCATGTGTTTCTTTGTATTGTTTCTTAATTGCTCGAATTAAATCTCTGGAAGGTGTTACGATTGTTCCACCTTCCTTTGATTTTTCTAAATCCCACTCATACTGACCTTTATCTGTGGCAGATGGCGCTACTAGAATATAGTTATTTTCGTGAGCTTTGATATCAACACCTGGTAAAAATCCAATCATCTGCGTGATAGGTTCATCATCTCTTTTAAAGTAGAATAGATGTTTCCCACCACTTGCTGTTTTTGCTTGCAGAGTTGGTTCAATCAGTTTTAAGTATTTCCATTTTTTAAGAGACTCAAAACCATTTGATTTACCATGCTTGTCGATATCGATAACAAAAAAGTTAGTTGTTTTAAGGGCGATGTTAGCATTTGGATAACCATCCCAAAAAGCTTCAATTTCACTTGCAGTCATTGCAGGTTTATCAGCAAATTCAATTAATGGCATTTTATTTTTAGGATTGATTGGAATGACTGAAAATCCTAAATTTTGATATTTTAGAGCGTACTCTTTCATACTAGCCATTCCAATTTCCTCCTATGTTTTATTTTTAGAATGGTAAATCATCATCACTGACTTCTAAACCTTCAGCAGTTGGAAGTCCTTCAGCTTCTTCAAGATCATAATTACGATATGTTTTACCTTTGCTTTCAGTTTCTGTGATAACAAGGTTGTAGTAAGAACCAACTGCTTTACGTTGAAGCGCTTCTTCCAAAGCTTTACCGTCTTCTTCATCCCCTTGCATATTATCACCAGCAAGAACCAAAGCCTTGATAAAGAATTTCATAGTACGTTCTACTGCCCAGTCTAACTTCTTACCCTTCCATTCGGTCAATGTTCCGAATGAAACGTATTCTGAGCGACCGTCATAGTAACCACCACGGATTTCAAATTGATAAATTAAACTTTCCCAGTTACTTTCTGCGATATTGAAACTTGCTTTTTTCAAGATAACTGGATAAGTTCCAGCAGGGATTGGTGCAGGTCCGTTTGCACTGTCTTTACGTGGGTCAAAACCTTCTTTTTTGATTGATTTTGCGATATCTAATAAACTCATGTTGTTTCTCCTTTTTCCTTAAAATAGTTCATTTACTGAAGCAGTTTCTACTTCTGTTTTAGTTTCTTGTTTAGCTGCTGTTTTTTCTTCAACCACAGGCTTAGTCTTAGCTGGACTAAGAGCGCCACGGATAGTGGTTAAAATCTTCAAGATTTTTTTATCATCAACCTGGTCAGCGTAGTAGCTTTTACGCTTACGGTCAACCTCACGGTTATAGTTATTACCGATTTTTTCGGTATGGATCATCAAGTCAGAGTTACCATTGATAAGATTTACATACTTATCTTTCAAGCTTGGTTTATCCTTGGTTGCATTTCCATTGTCATCATATTCAGAGATTTGACGACTGATATAGATAACATTCATTGGTAAGGCTTTAAGGTCAATAACCAATTCGGTAACTGCTTGATTGAAGAAATCATAACCTTTACCGTATGGAATTTCAGACAAGGATTTCAAACGAGGTTTACCTGCTGGTGTCAATTCGTCACAAACTGCAATCTTAATCATTTCAATGACATCATCGATAACATCGACTACAACTGTCTCATAAGAATGTTTTTGCGTTTGAAGTGCCAGGAGGATTTCTCCCAACTGTTTGATAACTGAGTTGGTAATTCGTCCAGTGGTGTCTTTTTCATTCAATAACTGAATACTTGGTACGCTATTAGCTTCAGCATTCCCATCCGTATTTAGTACGATAGGGTTTGGAAACTCGTTTGCAAGATAAGACTTTCCACTCATGGTTTCACCATAGATGAAATAGTTACGAGGGGTGTCTTTTGGAATTTGTGGTTTGTTTTCTGGTAATTTAAACAAGGTTTATTCTCCTTTATAATAAAATTCAATTACATTTACATCATGTTGCTGGCGACTTCCTGTTATGCGCCAAAGCAACTGTCGGTAATCATCGTATTCTCCAGAGCCTTCTTCGACTGGATCTAGTACGACAATTGTTTGGTATTTATGTTGTAGGCCATCTACACCTACACCTAAGACTTGACTGGTAGCGACTACTATTTGATTATCAAGACCGTCCTTTACGTCTCCAGTCCAGATACCGATGTTCGGATGCCTTTCACGGATAACATTCACAATCTGTTTAGACTTACTGACAATCAATATATCATGTGGCGCTCGTTCAATTAGTCCATCAATCTCTAACATTAATGGTGTGTCTTTGTTGACTGCTTTTAATTTTGGAAAATCAACATCTACACCAGTTTGGTTGAGGTAGCGCTCGAAGGTGTTCCTTCCAAAAGATTGCTTAGCCATGGCAGTCTTGCCATTCACAGTTACAAGGTTTAGCTTTCTAAACTTAGCAAGTTTTTCTGGATTTCCTGGAGCGACTCTTTTTGGGTAGAACCTAATCTCAAAACCGTTATTTTCAACTGCATTTTCGATTTCTTCGATTTCCTCCCATCTAAAGAAGTTTGGTAGGTTTGAGACATAGTTTTCATAGTCTCTAAAATCTTCCCACTTTTCTTTTGAATAACTGAATGGATCATAGACCATTTTTCCGTGTGTCTTTTGCCAATCAAATTTATTGTTAGGTGTTGCCCATCCAAAAATTGTTTTTTCTAGTGGGTAGAAGTTTTGCCCTTTTTTTCGGATTGGTGTTGCTGAAAGACCTATCGTGTATTTGCGCTTTATTTTGCGATATAAGGCCACTTGCTTATCGCTTGACATATTCTGCCATTCATCCACAATCAGCACGTCACAGTCTAATTTAAGCCCTTTTTTGACTTGATTTTGAAGATACCTATCTGTTTGAATGATAATCTCAACATCGTTGTCAAAATTCATAAACTTGACTGCATCTATCCAACCATTCAGAATTGCAAGTCGGTTGTTTGTGATGATGATTTTCTTAGCTTTTTTATGTTTAGCGATGGCAAGCGCACAGATAGTTTTACCGCGCCCACCAAGAGCTTCAAGAAAAATTCCATTTGATAAGTGGTCACTTCTTTTAACTGCTTCAGCTTGCCACTTTCTTAGAGTTATTGTGATACTCACTCACCACCTTCCCGATGTCTTGAATTACTTCTTCAACATCATTCCTCATGGCCCAGAATAGTCCGAGCCTTACTGCTGCTCGTATGTCTTGGTGATGGCTCTTTTCAAACTTCCAAAGACATAAGATTTTTAAAAGGTCATCTGGAATGTCTGACTTGTACCCACCGTTATACTGAAGGACGACATCTGGATAACACAACTGGATATAAGCGATCGTTTCAAGTACGCTATTATCTTTTGACCTGTCGTTATCTCTAGAGCGAAACTCTTCGACAATCACTACATCAAAATCAAGTGTTTTTCCGATATCGTGAAACCACTTAGCAAACCCCTTCATGCCATAAGACACTACCCAACTATCGACTAACCTCGCATTATCAAGTAAGACTATTCCTGTTGTTGAAGTTTCAATTTTATTTGATGATGGGTCAATCGCTAAAATTTTCATCCTCAAATGCCTCCGTTAAAGTTGCGCTTGTGTCATAGCTTGCTCGAACTTGTCTTTTTTGTTCTTCCAGCAATTCTTTCACAAGTTCTTTTGGTACTTTGTATTCATACCGTTTCAATACTTCTTCCACTGCTTGATTGATATCTTCTTCAATCTGTCTAGTAAATGAACAAGTATTGATCATCAATGAATAAGATGTTTTATCTCCAAACTTATCTGAATAATCTGGAGCGCATACCAATTCATACTTTGAGTTAACGTAGAATCTCATATTGCTCTCCTTAAATATTCATATTTACATTTGAACTTACATCTTCAACCAACACTTTCAAATCGTTTTTGTATTTTTTAATTAGTTGTCTATTGTTATTAACAAAATTTGCAACTACTTGTCCAAGTAATTCTTGTGTTGTTATACCTTTGATGTCAGATAATAACTTGATAGCTTCTTTCTGTTCTTCAGTCACTTCTGCTCTAAGAAACATTTTTCCTTTATGGTGCAAATCCATCAGTCATACTCCCTTCCTTTAAATTCATTAACCAAATCCACACTTCCACATTTCGGACATTCAATGATTGGATAACTATCGACATACTCGAATACATTCCCACAATCACGACATCCACATTTCCAGATATAGAGGTTCATCCAATCACCCCTTCGGATATGGTAGGGCAAGTAGTTCAGGTCTTAACCCTTCTGGTTTTTGTGTGTCAAATGTGAATTGACGGTCACAGTTACGAATGTTCATACGTGCGATGGTATAGAAATCTTCTTTTTCTTCTACCACTTCCACTCTCTTTTCTTCTTTAGCAGTCAATACCATAATCGTAAATAAGATGATGAATATCACTGCAATCCCTAGTAATTGTTCTGTGATGCTTGGTTCTGTCATGTTAATTTTCCTTTTCTAATCGTGAAATCTCTGTTAAAAGTTTTTCTAATTCTTCTTTACCGCTGATATAACCGACTACATCATCTGTAATTTTTGTATCGTAGGTAAGATTCCATTCTTCAGTTTCGCTGTTATGTTTTAATACGGCTAACTCTAAACCGTATGAATAAATATTGTGAACAACACTTGCACCATAACCGTTTTTAAAATGGTATTCATGCCTTGGAAACATACCGAAAGATGATTCAGTTTCTTCAAAACTTTCGCATCCAATGTCAATTTTTGGTATAAAGTATTTCATGCTACACCTCTGATAATTTTTCAAGGTCAGCGATGCGCTGATACAAGATTTCATTTTCAACACACTTGTCGTGGTATCTTTGATTAACACCTTTCAACTGTTCTTTCAAGTCTATGTTCTCTCGATTTGTATCCAAAGCAACTAATCGCCAGTCAGTATTGACTTCGATTTTTGTTGTGTTGAAAAACCATTTTGTAAGTTTGTCTAGTAATTTCATGTTAAACTCCCAATTGTTTTTCTTTTTTTAGATTTTCTAGCATTTCCGCTAGTGTCTCTTTTTTTGAACGGTAACGATTTCTGCTTTTCCATTTAACGAATAATCGAAACCCTTCATAATTGATAAATACTAGCTTGTGTGTTGGATTATCAATAAATTGTTTAAAATCTGGATGATCTCGCATTTCAGTAGCCCAGACTTTAGCAGTTCCAACAGTCAGACCTTCCCACATCTGACAAAGATGTGTATAATCACCATGTGTGGCCTTTTCGTTAATTCCTACTGGCTTGTAAGTAATTTCTGCCTTGGGCATAGATTTATTTTCCTTTCTGTGATATAATTCAGTTAGTTATTTTTTAGTAAGCGCCTGACTTTGTTAGGTGCTTTTTTTGTGAATTAAGCCACATCTTTTTGCTCAATCAATGGCAAAATCCCTTTTTTGTTTTTTAGTAAATCGTAAAGGAACAAACGTCCTTTTTGAGTCCAGTAAGTATGCATCTTGCTGTAATCTGCATCGATTGTGTGAGTTTTTGATTGAGTATAACCTTTGCCAGCGTACTTTTGATACAAGAGCCAGGTATTCCCCTGTTTGAACTGTATTTTCAAATCATGTAGAATCTTATTCAATTTCTTTGCACTCATTCCATAATCTTTAGCGATTACTGAAATCGGTACAAGTGTTTTATTTTGCAAGACCAAGTCGTAGTATGTTGCTTTAGGTTGCAATTCTTGAATGATTTGGTTTTTTTGAGCAATTTCTTCTTGTGCTTGTAAACGCAATTGACGTTCTTCCTTGAGTTTTTGAAGTGCAGCGATTGCCATGTCTGGATCATTAAGTAGATCATCAATAGCATACAAACCATGCTTACGAATCGATTTCAAGATTTCTTTGACTTTTTTCTTGAACTCTTTAGCAAGAGGCTTACGTGATTGCATAAGAACTTCATAGAGTCCGTTCTCTGTTAAGAATCATACTTCTCTATTTTGACCTGAGGTAAAGATTGTTTCCCTCAGCTTTTCGTCTTCATCGACCGTGTCAATCATGATTGATGGCTTGCTATGTTCAATCCACTCTGCCACATCTTTTGCGAGAAAAAGTGGTTCATCTGTTGTACCGTATACTGTGAAGTGTTTTCCGAGAACTTCCTGCTCAGTGATTATTTGTAATTCCATGTTATTCCTCCAGCAATTGTTCAAGACGAACATTTAAATAATTTGCAATTGATTTTAGAGTAATGGCAGATGGTGAACTGATGTTCCATTTGCTGATTGCTCCGTTGCCTAAATCGAGATCTTTCTCAATTTTATAAATCGAAATCCCTTTCTCTGAAGCAATTTCTTTTATTTTGTCATAGATCACTTATAGTACCTCCTTTCGTTAGAAAATTTTATAAGAAAATAAGCGTTATTTGTTGACTTCTAATAGAAAATAGTCTATTATTAGGGTATAAGAAATACAGCTATATCATAAAAACAGATATAACAAAAATCTTGGCGGATTATTTTATTTGTATTTATGTTAGCTGGTCAACTAGCTTACAAAATAAGTATAACGGAAAATTTTCTATTTGTCAACAGTTTTGATAGAAAATTTTACATTATTTTGTAAAGCCTTATTTTTGGAGGTTTTTACACATGACTATTTTAGATAGAATACGTTCGTTAGCTAACGAAAGAAAAGTTACTCTTGCCGAATTGGAAAGAAGTTTAGACTTCAGCAATGGCAGTCTCAGGAAATGGGATACTTCAACTCCTAGTGGCGATAAAATTGAAAAAGTTGCTGATTACTTTAACGTATCAGTCGATTATTTATTGGGTAGGACGAAAAATCCTTACTCACCGAATGACAATTTGATGAACACTCAAGAACTTGAAGCTCTAATAACGTTTCGAAAAGAAACTGAGGATATGTCAGATGATGAAAAAGAGCGCTTTAATATAGCTCTCATTAACATGATGAAAAATGCTCGTGATCTTGTCAAAGATGATTCTTTCTGGAAGTAGGTGATTATTTGAAACGATTTACAAGACCATCAAAAGAAACTTACTTACAATATCACAGAAATGCAAATCAACTACTTATGGATATATCTGACCATTTCAATATCCATATTTCTCAAATAACTTTCGACCTAATTATTGAATTCTTTGAAACTAAGTTTAATATTTTATTTGTCTATTTTGAAGCGGATTTAGTGTACAATTGGTTTCCAAATAGAAAACAAGAACTTAAGTATAATTTAACTTCAAATAATTCTCTCTTGTTGGTTGATTTCAGCTTTTGTAATGTTTGTTCTGGAATGACGATTCCTGATTTTCAAAAGAATCGTTTTGTTGTTTACATCAACCAAGATGTGATTAAGGGAAGGGTTATGTTTACAATCCTTCACGAATTAGTCCATATATACTATCATCTTATTAATTCTGTTTATGATAAAGTTCTAGTTTCTAAGACTTCGTCAAACTATAGCGATTCCTATCCAACTGAGATTGTGCCATTAGAGGACGAAGCAAATACCATTGCATCAATTTTGTTTCTCAATGATTATAAGTTACTTGAGTACATAAAATCCGGCTTGACATTCAAACAACTTGTTGAACGTAGTCAAATGTCAAAGCCTGCATTGCATAATCGTTTGATGAACTTTCTAATGTATAATTGTAATTGTCAAGAATATTATGCTCTCAATATCGTTCAAGGATACAAAAAAGACGAGGGCTGGACCATTATGGCTTTGCAACAATTTCAAAGAGAATTGCAAGAAATTGCTTAAAATACAAAAGGTAAAAAGAACATGACGACATCTGAACAATCGGGGAGATCGTCGACATTTATAAGGTTTAGATAAAGAGTCCAAAACATCATTAAAAAAATATTTGGAGGTAAATATGAAATTCTGTCCTGAATGTGGCAACCCAGTAGAGGGTTATAAATTTTGTCCGAATTGCGGTTATTCCATCTCTAACCAAGAACCGACTGAACAACCTCAGCCAGTCGATAAGCCAGCTTCTCCATCTCTTGCCCCACGAAGTAGAAAAACGGACAAAGTCGGGCCGCTTGAGATTGATAGATATAATCGTACCTATCGTATTCATGGAGCTCAAAAAGCAAAAGGCTCTTCTGGATTGGTCGGAGGAGCAATTAAAGGTACAGCGAAAGCTACACTTGCGGTTAGTACAATGGGGTTATCGTTGATACCGTCATTGGTAAAGAAAGACAAAAATGACACTGACTGGTATTCATTCGAGGATTTAGTATCGTATGAATTGATTGTAAATAATCAGACTGTTGTTTCGGGTGGTGTTGGTCAAGCTTTGGTTGCAGGCGCTATGTTTGGACCTATTGGAGCAGTTGCAGGTGGTATCGTATCCAAACGAAAATCAACCTCTAAAATTCTAAACATGACCGTCCGTGTGACCTCGAATGACTTCAATAAACCGGTCATATTTATTGACTTGATTAGAAAGCCAGTAAAGAACACTTCGAAAGAATACAAGGAAGCAGTCGAAAACGCACAACGCATCATGGGAGCTTTGGACGTTATCGTTCATAATTCGTAAATAAAAAAGCCCCACGCTCTCAAAAACTTTGGCGAGTCTGAGCGTGAGGCAATCAGGATAGTAAAAGGCATTAAAAAGCCCTCTTTTCTATACCCATTTTATCAAAAAAGTGAGGTAAACGCAATGTGGATGGAAGAATTACCAAACGGAAAGTATAAATTTTTTGAACGATATAAAGACCCGTACACTGAAAAATTGAAGAGGGTATCTGTAACGCTTAGTTCTGGTACATCACGAGCTAAGAAGGAAGCTCAGAAGCTATTAGACGAACGTATAGAAGAAACTTTACAAAATTTACAATCAACAGATGTGACTTATCAACACGTTTTAGATGAATGGTGGACATTTTACCAGAAAGAAATCAAAGGTAGTTCTATCAGCTCTCTTACAAGTAGCGTGAATGATTTTAAGGAAGCGTTCGATACAGAAATTAAAGTTAAGAATATAGACACTAAATATATCCAGAGATTCTTAAATGATCTAGATATTTCTCGTTCAAAACTAGAGCGCTATAAAATGATTTTAAATCTATCACTTGATTATGCAGTTAATCTTGAATATATCAAAGACAATCCTGCAAGACGAGCGAAACTTCCAAAACAAATAAAAACAATCGAAGAATTAGAAAAAACAGAAAAGAAATTTTTAGAAGAGGAAGAATTAAAAAGATTACTAGAGGAATTGTATAGAACAAAGAATACATACAGACTAGGATTGCTTGCTGAATTCATGGCATACAATGGTTGTCGAATTGGTGAAGCCATTGCCATTAAACAAGAAAATATTGATTTCGATAACAAGACAGTAAAAATCCATGGAACTCTAGATAAAACAGTAGGGTATTCAAAAGGATTTAAAACAACTACTAAAACTGCTGCAAGCTTCAGAACTGTTTCTTTATCAAAGAGAGAGATTGAAATTTTAAAAGAGTTTATCTCAATAAATGAACTTTCTAAAAATACTCGAAAAACATTCAATGATCTTGGATTTATCTTTGTTACCAAAAACGGTATACCAATCCAAAATAATTCTTTCAACTTAGCAATCCAGAAAGCAAATAAACGTTTAAAAAATCCAATCGACAAACATCTTACCTCGCATATTTTTAGACATACTCTTGTTAGTAGACTAGCAGAAAACAATGTACCTTTAAAAGCAATTATGGCAAGAGTTGGTCACTCCGACTCTCGAACAACTAATAAAATATATACACACGTTACTAAAAAGATGGATGATAATATCTTGGACTTGCTTGATTCTTTATAGTTTGCCCCTTATTTGCCCCCTATTAAACAAAAAAAGCCTGTCACACAAGCTAAAATGCTTGATATGACGGGCTTTTTATAAAATCATTATTTAACGGCTTCTTTAAGAGC
>ERZ773254.234-NODE-234-length-35681-cov-29.301802_pt1 | contig 35681 bp, 28 predicted proteins | sample MGYA00580516_ERZ773254 | MGnify/ENA primary metagenome ERZ773254 (study PRJEB29015, sample SAMEA2738158) | human oral metagenome | biome: human oral; feature: human-associated habitat; material: saliva | place: China | collected 2192 ...
CATCAATCTTTTTGAATAGCTGACGCTCAGCCCAGGTGCGCAGGCGGTAAATCCACTCGCCAGGCAGCGCCGTCAAGCCCACCAACAGGGCGGAAGTAACCACTAGCGCCACCGCCAGGGCCAGGGCGGTATCCGCATCCGATTCTCGCTCCAAATAGATAGCCAGCGGCATAGTGCGAGTAGTGCCCTCTAGTGAGCCCGCAAAAGTTAGCGTGGCCCCAAACTCGCCCAGCGCGCGTCCCAGCGCCAAGGCTGTGCCGCGCGCCAAGGCTGGAGCCACTAAAGGCAAAGTAATACGCGCCAACACCGTTAAAGAGCCTGCCCCCAAGGTACGCGCCATGCGTTCAGCTTGACAATCACGGCTGCGTAAAGCCGCCTCCAAAGTGACTACCAAAAACGGCATGGACACAAACACCTGGGCCAAAACCACCGCCGTCGTCGAAAAAGCGATAGAAATCCCGGCCTCTTGCAGGCTGGGGCCAAGCCAACCTCTGCGCCCGAAAGTAGCCAGCAACGCAATACCGGCCACCACCGGAGGCATAGTCATAGGCAACACCACCACAATGCGGGCCAAACCCACTCCCGGCCACTGGCGTGCCAAAGCCAGCGCCAAAGGCACCCCTAAAACCAGGCTTACCAGGGTGGATATTAGGGCTGTGCGCAGGCTCAACCACAGCGCTATTTGGGCGCTTTCACCGCCCAAAAGGGTAGGAATTTGCCCCCAAGGTACGCGCAGCCCCACCCCGATAAGTGGCGTCACAATCGCTAAAGCGGCAATTATGCCTAAGACACGCACGCTTAGCGGAAGGGAGGATAAAGAATTATCGGTGGGGCTGCGCATGGTGGTATTTACCGGGTCCTAAATGACCTTAACCAGGCTTTACTTGCTGGCGGCTGGGCCAAAACCGGCCTTAGCTAAAATGGCCTGGCCGTCCTTGGAGTTGACGTAGTCGATGAAGATCTTGGCGTCCTTGTTGTTGGCGGCGGACTTGGTGGGGGCGATCAGGTAGTGGTTGACTACGCCGTGAGAGTCGATCTTGATGGTTTCAACCTTGTCACCGCTGGCCTTAGCGTCAGTGGTGTAAACCAGGCCGGCGTCAGCCTCGCCGGTTTCCACCTTGGTGCGTACGTCGGTTACCTTCTGCTCTTCAGAGACAGGCTTGAGGGTGATGCCGGCGGCCTTGGTCAGCTTAACCGTGGCTGCACCGCAAGGCACGGCCGGGGCGCAAATAACCAGCTTGGCGTTATCTAGGGAAGCGTCCAGGCCGGTTACTTTAGCGGGGTTGCCCTTGGGAACAATCAGGGTTAGCACGTTGGTGGCAAACTCGGTTGGGGTACCCACTACGCCCGCCTTGGTGGCGTCATCCATGGTGGACTTGTTGGCGGTGGCCAGCACCTGGGCGTCGGCGCCATTGCTGAGCTGGGAAACTAGATCCTGGCTGCCTAGGAAGGAGAACTTAACCTTCAGGCCCGGGTTGGCAGCCTCCACCTTCTTACCAATCTCGGTGTAGGTGCCCTTCAGCGAGGCAGCCGCAAACACGGTGATGGTGCGCTCACTGGCAGCGCTGGTGGTAGAGGAAGAGCTGGGGGTAGCGCCGCCAGAGCAGGCGGCTAGGGCCACAGCGGCAGTAGCTGCCAGAACTGCACTGGCAACTTTACGCAGCGATGCGAACATATTTACTCCTTGAAACAAAGCGGGCCGATAAAAACGGCCCCACTAGGGATAATAGCGTTTTTATCGGCCCGCTAGGGCTTTGGTTAGGGGCGAGGCCCTAACTGTATGGATGGCGGCGCGGCCTAGGCGCCCTGGCCTGAGGCCCAGACGCCCGGGGCTATAGCCTAGGCACCCTGGGAGGGAGCTTCAGCAGCAAAGCCAGGCTTGGAGGCGTTGCCAGTGCCCTGAGTGTGTACCGGCTGCCAGCCGCGACGTACCGGGTCAGCCTGGATCGCAGGCTTACGTGAACGGTAAATCACGTAGGGACGGTTCACATAGCCCACCGGGGCGCTAACCACGTGCACCAGGCGAGTAAATGGCCAGATTGCAAACAGCAGCAGACCAGCAATCACGTGCAGCTTGAAAGACATGGGCACATCAGCCATCAGCTCCGGCTTAGGCTGCAGCAGGAAAATCGAGCGCAGCCAGGGGCTAACGGTTTCACGGTAGTCATAACCCCCGTGCGGCCCAAACAGCTGGGTGGTGACGGTGGCGTAAGCACCCAAACCAATCGGTAGTAGCAGCAGCACGTACATGATCTTGTCGTTAAGGGTGGTGGCCGCGCGTACGCTACCAATCACGAAACGACGGTAAAGCAGACCAACTAGGCCCACAATGGTCATTGCGCCAGCCACTGAACCCATGCTGACAGCACCCAGGTGGTACAGGTGCTCGGGCACACCCACCGCTTCAGTCCAGCTCTTGGGAATCAGCAAACCAACAATGTGGCCCGCAGCTACAAACAAGATACCGAAGTGAAACAACGGGGAAGACCAGCGCAAAATCGCTGATTCATTCCACTGGCTAGAGCGTGAAGTCCAGCCGTACTGGTCCTTCTTATAGCGCCAAATCAGGCCGCTAATGAGCAGTGCAAAAGCGACGTAGGGCAGGACCACCCACGCCAGTAATGCGGATGTAGACATATTCTCCTCTTTTCGGGCGTGGATTTAGACCTGCACGGCGTCCACAGTGGACGCCTCATTTTGGGCTGCAAGCCTGGGTGCAGTGGTTGGGAAGGGCAAAATATTGGTTACCCCCACCGTTTCAGTGGGCGGCCCTGCGTGAATCAAGGCCGCCACCCGTGCGGCTGTAGCTTCATCCACCGGCGCCAAGGTGGCGCTTAGGGCCTCAATAATTGCCGCATAGGGGCTGTGGTAGCTGCGCAGCGCCCGCAAAAGCACCTCAATGCCCTCACGGTGGCTGCCCAGCAAAATAGCGGCGATTTCGTCGTCGCTACGAGCCGACAACTCCAGCACTAAAGGCAGGTAATCTGGCAGCTCATCGCTGGTTTGCTCCCAGCCGGCGCCGGCTAGAGCCTGTTTAAAGGCCAGCAGCGCGGCGCCCCGGTGGCGGGTGTCGCCCACGGCGTAGTAGCTCAGGTACAGGCAGCAGCGACGACGGCGGTCGAAAGTTTCCACATAGTGCTCAGCTAGGGCGCGTTGACCTAGCTGGGTGGCTGAGGCCAAAAACCGCTCCAGCGGGCCGGCTACCTGCTCAGGTAGCTCAGCCAACGCGTCACGGCAGGCATTAAGACGCTGGGGAAAACTCTCATCTGGATAGTCCAACAGCAGCGAACACACCATATGGGCGGTGCGCCGCTGAGTGTCGCTTAGCGCCAAGGCGCCTACGGCAGCAGGACTCATTGGCGTGCTCCGGTGGTGGCCGGGGCACCGGGCCCAGTAGAACCTGCGGTGCGACGTGAACGCACGCTAGGTAGCGGCAAGGACACGCGTCCGTTGCGGCGCACATCGGCGCCGTGGAAGCCGCTCACATCGGTGCAGCCACTAGCGCAGGCACTGGGGGCGCCTTCACCAAGCAGCGCGGCGACGTCGTCGCCCATAGCCTCCATGCCGCGAGGTACCTCAGGGCGGGTGGTGGGCACTACGAAACGGTCGTCGTACTTGGCGATAGCCAGCAGACGGTACATGCGCTCCAGGGCCTGACCATCCATACCCACGCTGGCGGCAATCTGCGGGTCAGGTTCCTGACCCAGGTTGCGGGCGCGCATATGTGAACGCATAGCGGCCAAGCGGCGCAGCGTACGCTCAATCAGATTCACGTCACCGGCGGTAAACAGGCCCGCCAGGTACTCCATAGGAATACGCATGTCGGCCACGGCGCTTAGCAGCACGCGGTGATCTTCAGCGTCAAAACCGGCGTTAGCCACCTCATCAACCACCGGGCTGAGCGGGGGCACATACCAAACCATGGGCATAGTGCGGTATTCGGGGTGGATCGGCAAAGCCACCTCATAGGTGTTGATCAGATCCCAGATGGGGGAGGACTTAGCCGCCTCAATCCAGGTGTCCGGAATGCCGCTGGCACGGGCGCCAGCCACCACCTGCGGGTCACGCGGGTCGAGCATAATTGAACGCTGCGCCATGTACAGATCCTGAGGGTCTTCCACCGCAGCGGCCTGAGATACACGGTCGGCGTCGTAGAAGATAACACCCAGGTAGCGCAGGCGTCCCACGCAGGTTTCCGAGCAGATCGTGGGCTGACCGGCCTCCAGGCGCGGATAGCACAGGGTGCACTTTTCAGCCTTACCGCTGGAGTGGTTGAAGTACACCTTCTTGTAGGGGCAGGCGGACACGCACATGCGCCAACCACGGCAAGCATCCTGATCTACCAGCACAATGCCGTCCTCAGTGCGCTTATACATGGCGCCCGAGGGGCAGGCTGACACGCAGGTGGGGTTGAGGCAGTGCTCGCAGATACGCGGCAGGTAGAACATGAAGGTGGACTCAATGTCTTTCTTCACGCTCAGGTTCATCTGCGACAAGATCGGGTCTTGATCCAGGGTTTCCATTGAGCCGCCCAGGTTGTCATCCCAGTTGGGACCCCACTCGGGCTGGTTAATGTAGCGCCCATCTAGCTGGCTCTTGGCACGCGCCACCGGAATGGCGGGCGAGTCTTTGGGGGCCGAGAGCAGACGGTCATACTCATAGGTCCAGGGCTCGTAGTAGTCCTCAACCGTGGGCATCTGCGGGTTGGCGAAAATATTGGCTAGGCGACGCAAACGCCCACCTGAGCGGGGCACCAGCTTGCCGTTTTTGGTGCGCTTCCAGCCACCCTGCCACTTGTCTTGGTCTTCCCAGCCGCGCGGGTAGCCCACGCCTGGGCGGGTTTCAACATCGTTGAACCACATGTATTCGGTGCCTTCACGGTTAGTCCAGGCCTGCTTACAGGTCACTGAACAGGTGTGGCAGCCGATACATTTGTCGAGGTTCATCACCATGCAAATTTGTGCCATTACGCGCATCAGAAAGTTACCTCCTGGTTACGACGACGGCGAATCACGGTGACTTCGTCGCGCTGGTTTCCGGTGGGGCCAATGTAGTTGAAGGCATAGCTCATTTGCGCATGTCCACCCGCAAAGTGAGTGGGCTTGAGGAAGATACGCGTGAGCGAGTTGTGCGTGCCTCCACGCTTACCGCTGGTTTCCGTCAGCGGAGTGTTGATTTGGCGGTCCTGGGCGTGGTGCATGAACACCGTTCCCTCGGGGATACGGTGGGAGACCACCGCACGCGCCGCCACGATACCGTTACGGTTGACTGCCTCAATCCAGTCATTGTCCTTGACGCCGATCTTTTCCGCGTCAGCGGGGCTCATCCACACGGTTTGGCCACCGCGTCCCAGCGTGAGCATGTACAGGTTGTCGTAGTACTGGGAGTGGATTGCCCACTTGTTGTGCGTGGTCAGGTAGCGTACGGCCACCTGCACACTGCCGTTAGCATCGGTGGTTACCTGGCCCGGCTCAGGCTCACCAGCCAGGGCCGCCAGGTCTAGCGGAGGCCGGAAAATCGGCAGGGACTCACCCAGGTCACGCATCCAGTCATGCTCCACGTAGTAGTGCATACGGCCAGTTAGCGTGTGCCAGGGCTTGGCACGCTCAACGTTAACCACGAAGGCGCTGTAGCGTCGTCCACCATGCTCCGAACCGGACCACTCCGGGGAGGTGATTACCGACTGGGGCTGCTGGATAGTGTCAGCGTAGGTGATGTGGCGTTCCTCGGAACTTTCGGATAGGTCCCAGGTCTTAACGCCAGTGCGTTCAGACAGTTTGCGCCAGCCGTCAGTGGCGACGGCGCCGTTGGTGGTGCCCGAAAGGGTAAGTACCATCTCGGCTGCCTTCACCGCAGTGTCTACCAGCGGGCGCCCGGCCTGCGGGCCGCTGGGTGCCACGCCGTTCTTGTGGGCCAGGTACTCCATGCCGTTACCGGCTGCGCTTAGCGGCACACCCTTAAGGGGCATACCAGCCTTTTCAACCAGCGGGCCGACCGTGTTGAACTTGTCGATGATCTGCGTGTAGTCACGCTCAATCGGCACCAGCTTGGGCATGGTTACGCCCGGGATCCACTGCTTAGGCAGGCTTTCAACACTGCCGTGAGGCATGGTCAGCTCATCTGGCGTGTCGTGCATCAGGGGTGCAGGCACAATATCGGTCTGCGTACCCAGGTACTTGACTGCCATCTGGGAAACCAGCTGCGCCAGGGACTGGAACACCTGGAAGTCGGTGCGTGCCTCCCACGGCGGGTTGATAGCCGCGTTGAAGGAGTGGATGTAGGGGTGCATGTCCGTGGAGGACAGGTCTTCCTTCTCATACCAGGTGGCTGCCGGCAGTACGACGTCGGAGTGCAAGGTGGTGGAGGTGTTACGGAAGTCCGCAGTCCACATCAGATCCAGCTTGCCCGTGGCCGCCGGCTCATCCCACTGCATGGTCTTGGGGCGCAAGTTCTCCGGGGTTTCGTCAATGTTTACGTCATTGCCGGTACCCAACATGTGACGCAGGAAGAACTCGGTGCCCTTAGCAGAAGAACCCAGCAGGTTGGTACGCCAGTTAGCCAGGATGCGCGGGAAGTTCTCGGGGCGAGAGGGGGCTTCGCAAGCAAAATGCAGCTTGCCAGCCTCAAGCTCGCGCACAATGTATTCCTTAACATCCATGCCCTCTTCACGTGCCTGCTGCGTCAGGAGCAGAGGGTTACGGTCAAAGGTGGGGTAGGAGGGCATCCAGCCGCGCTTCATGGATTCCACCATGAGGTCCGCGTTGGACTTGCCCACCATGGAGCCGGGATGCACCGGGGAGGCGATGCGGTCAGCCTGAGTGCGGTCGTAGCGCCACTGCTCAGTGGTTAGGTACCAAAAAGCGGTGGTGATCATTTGACGGGCTGGACGCTGCCAGTCCAGAGCAAAAGCAAACTGGCTCCAACCCGCAATCGGACGCACCTTTTCCTGACCCACATAGTGGGCCCAGCCGCCACCGTTAACACCCTGAGTGGCGCACATGGAGGTCAGCGCCAAAATGGTGCGGTAGATAGCGTCAGCGTGGAAGTAGTGGTTAATGCCCGCGCCCATAACAATCATGGAGCGGCCCTTAGATTCAATGGCGTTAGTGGCAAAGTCACGGGCCACACGAATCAGGGCGTTAGCGTTAAGACCACTCATCTCCTGCGCCCAAGCCGGGGTGGCCGGCACGGAGGAGTCCTCATAGCCGCTAGGCCACTGGCCCGGCAGGCCTTCACGCTCAACCGCGTACTGGGCTAGCAGCAGGTCATAAACCGTGGTTACCAGGGTGTCACCCACACGCAAGGTGGGCACACCATAGTTGACCACGCCGCCACCGGCCGTGCCCGTGGGGGTAGTGGAGCTAGGCAGGTCAAAACGCGGCAGGCTAACCAACTGGGGCTTCCAGTTGGCCACATCCATGGCGCTCATAACCGGGTCTACACCCTCAAGCTTGAGGTTCCACTTGCCCTTACCGCCAGGGCCAAAACGGTCAGCCAAAGTGCCACCCGGGTCAGCCGGGCCCCGCTTAGCATCCCACACCAGGGTGCGGTAGTCGGGGTTTTCTAGCTTAGCTAGGTGCTCATAACCAGGCAGATCCTTAACATCTGCGGCGGTTAGGAACTGGCCGGGCACATACCCCTGCTCAGTCTTTTCCAGCTTGATCAAGAAAGGAGAGTCAGTGTGGCGACGCATATAGTCAAGGAAGAACGGCTCACGGCGAGCCACGTGGAATTCCTTGAGGATTACGTGACCCATAGCCTGAGCCACGGCGCCGTCGGTACCGGGAGCAACCTTTAGCCACTGGTCAGCGAACTTAGTGTTGTCCGCATAGTCGGGGGAAACCGCAATTACCTTCTGGCCGTGGTAGCGGGCCTCGGCCATAAAGTGCGCGTCAGGGGTACGCGTCAGCGGAATATTAGAACCCCACATGATCAGGTACTGAGAGTTGTACCAGTCACCGGATTCGGGCACATCCGTCTGGTCACCAAACACCTGCGGACTGGCCGGCGGCAGGTCCGCATACCAGTCATAGAAGGAAAGCATGGTGGCACCAATTAGCTCGTGGAAACGCGAGCCAGCGCCGTAGGAAATCATCGACATAGCCGGGATAACCGAGAAACCGGCAATACGGTCCGGACCCCACTGGCGGATGGTGTGCACATGCGCGGCAGCAATTAGCTCCAGAGCCTCATCCCAGCTCACGCGCACCATGCCACCGCGACCACGGGCGCTCTTATAGGCGCTGGCAATGGCCGGGTCGCTAACTACCTGCTCCCAGGCGGCGACGGCGTCGCCATTACAACGCTGCTTAGCCTCACGGTAGGGGTCCAGCAGCGCTGAGCGAATGTAGGGGTAACGGATACGAGTGGGCGAGTAGGTGTACCAGGAGAAAGCCGCCCCACGCGGACAGCCGCGCGGCTCATACTCTGGCATGTCCGGGCCGGTGGTGGGGTAGTCGGTAGCCTGCTGCTCCCAGGTAATGATCCCGTCAGAGACCATTACCTCCCACGAACACGAACCGGTGCAGTTAACCCCGTGCGTGGAGCGCACAACTTTGTCGTGCTTCCAGCGCTCGCGGTAGAACACATCCGCGTCACGTCCACCGGTTAGAAATAGGCGGCGTGCGTCGTCGCTAACCTGGCCTTTACGCAGGTAGCCACCCATTTTTAGCAGGCTAGGCAGGGACTCAGTGTCCGGTGCCTTGCTGGCTGAATCGGTCATGGTTAATTCCTTCAAATTTTCCTGACGCCGGCTGTAGCTGGCGTGAGTTGGTCTTAGAAACGGCCGAGGCCGCGCTTGGGATCAGCCCGGGAAGGGGGCTCCCTTACGGGCGTACTGGCGCCAGCACAGAGCCGAGGCGAGTACGCAGAACACGGCGCAGGCCAGGAAGAAGACCCAGGGGGTGACGGCGGTTAGGGCCATACCAATCAGGAAGGGGCCTAGCGAAGCGATGGCAGAGGTGAAGCCGATGGCGCCACCAGCCTGACGGGCCGGCATGATCATGGGCATCTGCTTGAAGGTACCGGCGTTACCGAAACCAGAGAACAGGAACATGGTCAGCATCAGGCCCAGGAACAGGTAGAAGTCGTTCCAGCCGGTGGGGTTGTAAAGCACCCAGGCGGTAGCGGCCAGGGTTACGGCCATGCCGACGCCAGAAATGAAGGTCCAGATGGCCCCACCCATGCGGTCGCAGAAGGGACCCCAGGACATACGGATAACTGAACCGATTAGCGGGCCTAGGAAGGCGAAGGTTGCGCCCAGTACAGGCAGGCCCAGTGAGGAGGCGCGGCCGAACTGGTTGTTGATTAGCAGACCAAATACGGCAGAGAAACCTGAGAACAGACCGAAGGTCATCACGTAGAGGATGGTCATGTACCAGGTGTTGGGGTTGGAGAAGATGTCTAGCTGCTGCTTGATGTTGGCCTTTACGGGCACGTCACGCAGGTAGATGAAAGCCAGGGCGGCGGCCACCAAGCACCAGGGCACAAAGAAGATAGCGGCGTTGTAAACCCAAATGTGCTCACCGGTGTGGGTGCGCTGGGGAGCCATCCAGGTAAGACCAAACAGCCCAAAGCCCATCAGGATCGGTCCTACCAGCTGGATGATGCTCATACCCAGGTTACCCAGGCCACCTTGCAAGCCCAGGGCGGTGCCAGATAGGCGCTTGGGGAAGAAGTAACCGGTAGAAGACATGTAGCCGGAGAAGGCCCCGCCACCAATACCGCAGGCAAAAGCCAGGGCTAGCAGCACCCAGTAGGGGGTCTGGTTGCTCTGCACGGCGAAGAACCAACCCAGCATGGGCAGAGCGCATAGCAGAGAGGTCAGACCTACCAGCTTGCGGGTACCGATCAGCGGCGGCAGGAACATGTAAACCAGGCGCAGCAGACCACAAGAAAGTCCCGGCAGGGCGGTTAGCCAGTAAAGCTGGGACTTGCTTAGGTGGAAGCCTAGAAGGGTTAGCTTCGGAGCAATAGCGCTAGGTAGGAACCAGACGCAGAAAGCTAGGATCAATGAGTAAGTGGTGATGGCGAGGGTGCGCCAAGCAATGGATGAACTCCATTTATTGGGGTCTTGGGGGTCCCAACCCTTAAGGGTGGTACCGGTAACTTCCAATTCGGACACGGATACTCCTGCATTCGTTGCTACTAGTCCCTGTAATTGTTTCGGATTTTAACGGGCTAATTAAAACGGGCGGTATAGGCGCCTTAAACCCGCAGAAAATCAAGGAAAACTGAAAGGCTTAAGGGGTGAGTGCCTCCGAGTTACGTCACGCCGGTGTGGCGAAAATAGGTCCTGGGTCACCTTTTGTCTGTATCTAGTCTGAGTGTGGGCTTAAGCTGAGTGCATGGAACCAATTAAGCAAAAGGGCTTTCACAAGCTCCCCGAGCCGGTAAAGGGCGCGGTAATTACTGTTTCTGATCGTTGCTATGCGGGCACGCGCGAGGACGCTTCAGGCCCGTTGGCCGCCAAACTGTTGGCTGACTACGATGTGATCGTTGATGAAGTAAAGCTGATTCCTGACGGCATTGAGGAAGTCACCCAGGCTTTGCGTGAGGCGATTGCAGCTGGGGCGCGAGTAATTCTTACTACCGGGGGTACCGGGGTAACTCCGCGCGACTTGACCCCGGAAGGTACCGCGCCGCTGCTGGCAGTGCGTTTGGATGGGCTAGCTGAACAGGTGCGCGCCTATGGGCTAGCGAAAACTCCGCTAGCTAGTTTGTCTCGCGGCCTGGTGGGGGTTACTTCCCGTGAGGCCGACGGCGTCCTGATTGTTAACGCTCCCGGCTCGCGTGGCGGGGTTAAGGACACTGTGGAAGTTATTGGCCCGCTAGTGCCGCACGTGCTTGAGCAGCTAGGCGGCGGCGACCACTAAGCGGCTAATAAACGGCTAAACGGCGCCCACTAAAGCTTGCTCTAGCGGCTAAAGCTGAGCTGCAAAATTTTCCACGTCACCTAGGGTGTCTAGGTCTGTGGCCAGCCAGGTAATTGGGCAGGTAGTTAAGTCAAGGCCGGCCAGGGCGCGTTTGACGCTGATGTCGCGTAGCCCCTGGCCGCCCGGGGCGACGGCGCCACGCAGTTTCTCGGTGCGGTACAGCCCCACTAGTAGCTGCCTGTACCCCTCGTGGTAGGCCACGGCGCCGTCGTGAATTAAAGCGCCAGCTAGAGCCGGCAGACAGCGGGCTGCCAGGGGAGCGTCGCAGCTTAGTAGCAGCGTTAGCTCCTTGACGGGGCTTAAACAGGCTAAACCTGCCGCAATCCCGGCCACCGGCCCACCCAGGGGCGGGTCTTCCAAACTGCGCTGCACGCCAGGTGGTAGCTGCACGTTGGGCGGGGCCACCACGGTTACGCTAGTGATCTGCTGGGCGGCTAGATCATCAAGTAGGTAGTCGAGCATACGCTTGCCCTTGATGGGCACGTCCGCCTTAGAAATTCCGCCCATGCGCCTGGCGGTGCCACCAGCCAAAATCACTGCCTGCACCCGGGGTGCCAAATCAGGGTTAGCTGAAGCAAGGCCCGCCGCTGAAACTGGGCTAGCTGTTGCAGCAGGCCAAGTAGCAGAGCTGGCTGCTAATGGCGACAAGGAAGCCGAACTTGACAATGTCTAGCTTTCCTGGGTGGCAGTGGCGTTTAGGTCTGCGCGGCTCCATGTACCTGAGCGGCCCCCGGATTTAGCGGTGATATAGGCGTAGTCGATGGCAGCTGAGCGGTCCACGCCCTTAACCATGTCCACCACGGCCAACGCCGCCACAGTCACCGCCGTAAGCGCCTCCATCTCCACCCCGGTGCGATCAGCAGTGCGCACGGTAGCTTTTAGCAGTACCCCGGCGTCGGTGATTTGCGGGTCCACACTCGCCCCATGCACCCCGATCACATGGGCCAGGGGTAGTAGCTCAGGCACCTTTTTGGTGGCGGCAATACCGGCAATGCGGGCCACCGCCAACACGTCCCCCTTGGGTACGCGCCCCTCGCGCAAAGCCGCAACCACCTGCGGCGAGCAGCTAACTAAAGCCTCGGCGCTAGCGCTACGTACAGTTGGAGTTTTGGCAGTCACGTCCACCATGCGCGCGGCGCCGGCAGAGTCTAGGTGGGTAAATTCAAGGCTCATAGTTACTTCTCGTTTCCACTTGCCGGCTTGCTGGGGGCCAGGGCATGGTTATTGGGGGCGACGGCGTCGCAGTTGTCTGTCTTGGCAGGGGCAGTAGTGCAGCAAGGGCCGCTGGGAGTGCTAGGGGCGACGTCGGTTGGGGCGCCGGGTCCTAGCTGCCAAGTTGGGGTCAGGCTGAGTAAACGTAAAGGCTGGCCCACTTCCACTGCCTCAACTTCGCCAGGTACCACCGCTAAAGCTTGCGCCAAATGCAGCGAACCAATCAGATGCGAGCCAGAACCCAGCCGGTGTGAAGGCGTGGCCACTGCCTGACCCTGCTCATTCCAGTGCAAATGCACCGGCACATGCTGGCGCCTACCGGCAGGGCTGCGCCAAGACGCCCCGGCCACGCCCTGGCCCCAAGCCAGCACCTGGGCGCGCCCATCTAAAGCAGCCAGTACCGGCACCACAATCAGAGTGAAACACACCAACACACTTACCGGGTTGCCCGGCAGGCACACTAGCGGCACCTGCCGCTGCCCGTCAGCAATAGTGCCGTGACCTTGGGGTTTACCCGGCTGTAGGGCTAGCTTGTCGAAACCTAAATTGATGCCATCTACTGCCTGATCAGCTAGGGCCTTAAGCGGGTCGAAAGCTCCGGCGCTGACCCCGCCGCTGGTCACCACTAGATCAGCCTGGACGCTAGCTTCACGTAGGGCGCGCACCAGATTGGCAGGATTGTCATCCACGCGCATGGTGCAAACGCAGTGGGCGCCCCAGCGTTCACACAGGGCAGCTAGCATCAGGCCGTTAGAGTCAGGGATCATGCCTGGCTCTAGGGGGCGTCCGGGTTCGGTTAGTTCAGAGCCGGTGCTGATAACTGCTACGCGTGGTTTGGGGCGTACCGCTAAGGTTCCGTGCCCAGTGGCGACGGCGGCCGCCAGTTGAGGTGCTTCCAGGCGGGTTCCAGCCGGCAAAACTGGCTCACCCAGGCCGGTGTCTTCACCAGCGCGGCGGATATGGCGCCCCAGCGTTGGGGCCTGATAAATCTTTACCTGCCCAGGCAGGGGAGCGGCGCCAGCGGCCTGGTCGGTTAACTCCACCTGCACCACTGCGTCGGCGCCGGGTGGGATGGCCGCCCCGGTCATGATACGCATGGCAGTGCCTTCAGGTAGCGGGGCTGGGTTAGCACCCGCTGCCACATCCCCGCTTACTGGCAGGTAAACCGGGGTTTGCTCACTTGCCTGAGCTACTTCACTGGTGCGTACGGCGTAACCATCCATAGCTGAATTAGTCCATGGCGGCACTGGTGCTAAAGCGCTAATTGGCTTGGCCAGCACCTGGCCGGTACATGCGGCAATAGGTTGCTCACTTATGGGTAAGGCATCAATGCCCGCCGTGAGGGTAGCAATGTAATCGTCAACGTCGCGCATAGTCTTTAGGGTAGCGGCTGCCAGTCGATAGTGTCCCAACGCGCGGCGGCGGCGTCGGCTATAAGTAGGCGCCCAAATAAGCCCGTGCCGGTGTGGGTTAGGAATTTAATGGCCTCATTAGCCATTACTGAGCCGCACTGGCCTACCACAGCGCCTAGCACCCCGCTAACATCTGCCGGATCTACCAGGCCAACCTGTGGGGGAGCGGGGTAGAGGTCACGTAGTTGGCTAGGCGCATAGCCGGCGCGAGTGGGCCGCGACCAGAACCCGGCCACTTGAAACACCTGGGCCACCACTGTGCCCCAAATCAGAGGCACCCCAGCGCGGGCGGCGGCGTCGGCCAAAGCATATTTGGAACTAAACGAGTCGGTGCAGTCCACCACCAGGTCGTAGCTGGCCAGTAGGGCGTCGTCGCGCTCATCTACAGCCAGGCGCCGGTGGTAGGGCTCTAGTTTCACTTCACTAGCTAGGCGGGTGAGGTAGTCAATGGCTGAATCAACCTTGTGGCGGCCAATATCGCTGGGGGTGTGGATCACCTGGCGATTTAGGTTGGTGGGCTCTACCAGGTCGTCGTCGGCAAAACCGAGTGTGCCCACAGCGCCACTAGCTAGGTAAGTCAGCACCGGCGAGCCCAGCCCGCCACAACCAACTACCAGCACCCGCGACTTTTGCAGCAGATCAACTCCCGCGTCCGTCAGCACGCTAGCGGTGCGTTGGTGACGAGTGGCACGATAGCGAGAATCCAAAATTTCCACCTAAATGAAACGTTAATATTAGTGTTAAATCTTTATTACTGTAGAAGGGAAAGCCAATGGCTAAGGTGATTGCGGCCCAAGTGACCCAAAGCGCTGTTGACGTAAACGCACTGGCCCAGGCGGTTGGGGATGCGGGGGCCGGGGCTACCGTCACCTTTGCCGGGGTGGTGCGCAATCACGACGGCGGACGCGCAGTTGATCGGCTCGAATACAGCGCTCACCCCATCGCCACCCAGGTGGTTGAGGAAATTGCTGCCGAGATTAGTGCGCGCCCCGGGCTGCGAGCGCTAGCCATTGTGCACCGGGTAGGTAACCTGGCTATCGGTGACGTGGCTTTAGGTGTGGCCGTAAGCGCTGATCACCGCCGTGAAGCTTTTGAAGCCTGCGCTGACGCCGTGGACCTGGTTAAAGCCAAACTGCCGGTGTGGAAGTTGCAGGTCTACAGTGACGGCGCTCAGGAGTGGAGCAACTGCCCCTGAGATAGGCGTCACCCTCCGGCAAAGGGTGGCAATACATCCAAAGTGATGCCCTCATCTAGAACGCTGCTGCGATCGGTGGCGGGGCGCGAGTTAATCAGATAGCTACTGGCCGCCAGCACTCGGGCTAGTTCATCGCTGCGCTGTGAAAGCTGTGTCAGTAGCTGCTCTAGCGTAGTGCCGGGGTTAATTTCGATAGATTCACTGGTGGTGGCCGCAGCTTGGGCGGCGCCAGCGAAGTAACGCACAGTTATTTGCATGGTTTCCTTGTAAATATTTTTTAGCCGGATTTAGCCGCCGATAGTGGACATTGAGCGGCGCGTTAGATTTAGCGGCTGCGCATTAGGGCCGGCGTCGCGCCCATGAGCTAGGGGCTTAAACCAGGTGGCTTGCTGCCAGGCGCTAGCAATTTCTTCATCGCTAGCCCCGCCGCGCAGCAAAGCCCGCAGATCTGTCTCTGCCTGCGCAAACAGGCAGGTCATTAGCTGGCCGTCAGCGGTTAGGCGGGTGCGGTCGCAGTCATCGCAAAATGGCCTGGTGATTGAGGCAATAATGCCCACTGTGCCGCCGGGACGCGTGGGGGTGGGGGCCACCTGCCATAGCTGGGCTGGGCGCCGGTCAGGGCGGCCTAGTTCGGTTAGTTCAAAGCCGTTAGCGGCAAAAATATCCAAAATCCTTTGGGCGCTAACGATTGCCTGGCGGCTCCAAGCCTGCGCGCCTAGCGGCATGTGCTCAATAAAACGCAGCTGCCAGCCTTCACGCAGGCTCTTATCCAGCAGGCTTGGTGCTACCTGCTCGATTGTGTCCGCCATGGCTACGGCATTGACCTTAATTGGGTTTAATCCCGCCATTGCAGCCGCTTGGATACCACGTAGGGCGTCAGCAAAACGGTCGCGGCGAGTAGTAGTGGCATAAACGCTGGCATCGACAGAATCCAGCGACACATTAACCCGGTCTAGGCCGGCGCTGCGCAGCTGGGCTGCGCGCCGATCCAGGCCCAAGCCATTAGTGGTAAGGGCTAGGTCGGGCTTAACGCCAGCGTGAGTGCGCAGTTGGGCTAGGGCCGCCACCAGCTGCTCTAAATCACGCCGCAGTAGCGGCTCGCCGCCGGTAATGCGGATGCGTTCAATGCCTAAGCGTTCCACCCCAATGCGCGCTAAGCGCACCAGTTCCTCAAGGCTTAGTAGCTGCTCATTTTTTAGCCACTCAAGGCCCTGTGCAGGCATGCAATAGGTGCAGCGCAGATTGCATTTATCGGTAATAGATAAACGCAAATCTCTGGCCCGGCGGCCATAGCGGTCAACCAGCTGCCCACCCGCCTTGGCGCTAGGGGCGCGTAGGGCGGGTGGGGCAGTGGCTAAGCTGGGAGCGCTCACAGTGGTTTATGACCTCAAGGGTGCGGCGGATGAGTCAGGCAGTGTGTAAGTCAGGCAGTGTGTAAGTCAGGCAGCGCGGTGCAGGCTCAGGCAGTACGGCGGATGGCTACGATAGCGCCGTCGTCGCCCTCATAAACCAGCTCATAGCTGAAGTCGCCGGGAATCTGGGAGTCAATCTGCATCAGCAGCGGGCGTGGTACGTGCGGGGCGAACAGCTCCATGCCCTCGCCCGGAGCTAGGGAGGCTACCGCGCCCAAAATGGCGGCGTGGCGTAGCTTGGGCGGGAAGGGGCGGGCGTCTAGGCGCGGCAGTTCATCTTGTACGGAGCTGCAGCCGCAGCCGCAACCGCCGTGGCCCTGGCTGGAAACGTCGGTAACAGGGATCTGGTTCTGGCTCATTGGAGTCCTTAAAAGTTTTGAGTTGTTGTGATTGGGGCGGGCAATGGGACGAAAGTATCTGTAACTAGCATAGATTGCCAGCCCACTAGAAATATTATTACGGTTTTAACTATGAAAAATAAGTCGGCTGCCCCCAAGGCCGCCAACAGCGAAAAACGTGCTGCCCTGGCGCCGCGCTACCTGGCTTTATTGTTAGGTGGCGTTTGCGTAATGGCTGGGCTCGACGCCGCCCTGCTGCGGCTAAACCTGCCCGCTCCCGTCACCGGGGCGCACCTGGCCGCGCTGCATGGGCCGTTGATGCTGGCAGGCTTCTTGGGCACAGTTATCAGCCTAGAGCGGGCCGTGGCCGCGCGTAGGCGCTGGGCTTGGGTGGCCCCCTACGCACACGCGGCTGGTATGTTAGCACTGCTGGCCGGGGCCCCCAGCGCGGTAGGTAAAGGACTGCTGCTGGTGGGAGCACTTGGCCTAGATGCCATCTACCTATATATTTTGCGCACCCGCGCCGGGGCCGTGGCCACCCAAATCGAAGCTCTAGGTGCGCTCAGCCTCACGTTGGGCACCTGGTTGTGGCTAATGGATAAACCCCTTGAAACCGTGGCCACGCTTTGGCTGGAATTTCTGATTTTCACCATTATCGGCGAGCGCCTGGAACTAGCCCGCGTAGCTTTTATCGGCAAAGTTGAGGGCCGGGTTTTGGGTCTGTGTCTAGCGGTGCTCTCATTTAGCGCCCTGTCCCTGGTGTGGGTGCCAGCCCAAATCTTGGCGGCCGCAGCCCTGCTAGCCTTAGCGCTCATAATGGGCTACCACGATGTAGCTCGGCGCACTGTGCGCGGGAGTGGTCAAGTGCGTTTTGCCGGGGCCGCCATGCTAAGTGGCTACTTTTGGTTGGCTATTAGCGCCACGGTCTGGTGCCTTTATGGCTTTAGCGGGTCTGCCTACGACGTCGTTATCCACACGGTCACAATCGGTTACGCCATCTCAATGGTGATGGCCCACGCCTCCATTATTTTGCCTGGGGTGCTACACCGCCGCCTGCCCTACCACCCGCTTATGTATTTGCCGCTTGGCGCCCTGCACGGCGGCCTGATTGTAAGGGTATTAACCGCTAACCTTGGTGGCTTATCCTGGCAGGTAGGTGGAGCTGTTTCCATCGCCGCAATATTGCTGTTCCTACTTATCGCAGTTACCCGCGCGGTAACTGCCAAATAGTCCGACTAAATAAGAGCCCGCATCAAGTCACGTTAGCGTCTGCCTGCTACCAAGCTGCGCTACCGCCTCCTGGCTCCCAAACCCAGCTAATCAACCAAGCTCCTCGCTTCCAACCCCGCATCGCTACCAAGAAAACTGCCATGGAAATCACCCAGCCCCCAGCCAAAAGCCCCCAACCCCGACCGCATCGGCGCACCACCCAGATAAAACGCAACGCCGTGGTGGTGGCCTGGATTTTTACTGCCCTGGTGCTGCTAGCTGGCAAATACGCCCAGCTGTGGCCCAATCTAGATGCTTGGGCGCCGCTACATGCGGCCCTGCTGGGGGCCTTGGGTAGCGCTATCACCATTTGGAGCGCCCATTTTGCCGACACCCTCCTACACCGGCCCGCCTGGGGTGGAGCGCTGATGCTAAATGGGCGCCTGGGTTTGCATAGTTTAGGGGCTGCCTTGGTAATCACCGGGGTGTGCATTAATAGCCAGATCGTAATTGGCGTGGGGGCTAGCTGTGTGGCGGTGAGTGCGACGCTGGGCGTGGTGGCCATGGTGGTGCAAAAACGCCGCGCGGTGGCGGCCCGCATGGCGGCGCTGGTGGACTACTACATTTGCTCCCTCAGCTACCTAATGGTGGGGGCACTGGCCGGCTGGTCTATTAAATACTTTGACTTTAAAGGGCAAGCGGCCTGGTCAAACCGCATGTATTTAGCCCATGTGCCGATCATGGTACTGGGGGTTTTGGGTATCACTGTGCTGGGCACACTGGTGGTGCTGTGGCCTACCATGCTGCGCACCAAGATGGAGCCGGTAGCTCCGCGTCAAGCGCAACGAGCTCTGCCCGGCCTGGCTTTAGCGGTGGCGGTGATTGCTTTTTCTGGGTTGTGGCGGCCCCTGGCTGGGATTGGGGCTCTGCTTTATCTGTTAAGCGCCGTCGCCGTGGTGGCGCCGCTGTGGCGTACCGGGGCGCGCAAAGGGGTAACTAACTATGCGGGCCTGTCTACTGCCGCCGCCTTGGCTTGGCTGGCCTGGTGCGTAATTCGTTTAGGCGTGGGGGTTTCTTACGCCGCTAACGACGACGCCGCCCGCGCGGTGGCCCACGGCCTGCGTTTAGCGGTGGTTAGCGGTTTTGCCCTGCAAATCTTGCTGGCGGCGCTTAGTTTCTTAACCCCGGTGATGCTTGGGGGAGGCCCGGCCATGTCACGCCTAACCCACGCCATCATGGACCGCTACACCTGGTGGCGGATCACCACCATTAACCTGTGCCTGGCGCTAGCTTGCCTACCGCTACCACCTGCGGTGCGGGGCGTAACCGGTTTGAGCGCGGCTCTGGCCGGGGCTTATTTCTTTGTGGCCGCAGGCCAAGCGATTCAGGCCCGGCGCAAGGGAGACACTAGCGCCGCCCCGCCCTCCACCGTCACCTTGACTAAGGCGACTAAGGCGGCCACTGGCGGTGGCGCTAAAACCGGGGCAGCTAAGAACGCAAACACCGCTGCGCCCACTGGCAGCGTTAAAGCTACCAAAGCGGCTACCAAGCCGGCGTCGTCGGCGTCCGGGGCTGTCCAGACTGCAGGCGCCGCGCCAACTGCGACCGCGCAGAGTGCGGGGGCCACTGCTGCAACCCAAACCCCGGATCGACGCGGGGCCCTAGCCGGGCTGGTAACTGCCGCCGTCGCCGTCGTGGCTGGCGCAAGTGTCAGCTCAACCCAAACCCCGGGCGGGCTTATGGGACTAGGCGCCGGACAGGGCAGTGCCAGCGCTGGCGGCAGCGGCCAGGTGGTCAACGCCAACATCACCATTAAAGGCATGAGCTTTGTGCCCTCCAGTGTGGATGTGCCAGTGGGGGCGACTCTGCGTCTAACCCTGAAAAACACCGGCTCTGAAGTGCATGATTTAGTGCTGGCAACCGGGCAAACCACCGGACGTCTAGCGGTGGGGGAGAGTAAAACCATTACGGTTAACAATGTGCGCGAGCCAATTGCTGGCTGGTGCTCGGTGGCCGGACACCGCGCCATGGGGATGGTGTTTGACGTGAAAGTGGCCGGGGTTTCCAGCAACACTAGCCAGGCCGGACACCAGCATTCGGCCAGCAGCCAAAGCGCCCAGGTGGATCTAAACTGGCAGCCGCCCAGCTACTTTAAAGCCCATGACGCGCGCGCCCCACGCCCCCAGGCGCCGGGCACAGTGCACCGTCACACTCTGCGCGTTAGCGAAATAACCGCCCAGGTGGGGGCCGGAGTAACCCAAAAACGCATGACCTATAACGGCGGCGTGCCAGGCCCGGTGCTGCGCGGCCAGGTAGGTGACCGCTTCGAAATCACCCTGGTCAATGACGGCACCATGAGTCACTCCATTGACTTCCATGCCGGAGTGCTGGCGCCCGATAAACCCATGCGCTCAATCTCGCCGGGCCAAAGCCTGCAATACAACTTCACCGCCACTCGCAGTGGTATTTGGCTCTACCACTGCTCAACTGCGCCCATGAGTGTGCACTTGGCAGCAGGTATGCATGGCGCGGTGATCATTGACCCGCCTGGGCTTAGCCAGGTGGATCACGAGTTTGTGCTGATCCAGTCGGAAATTTACCTGGGCCCTGAAGGTGGGTCCACCGATGAAGCTAAGGTGGCTGCCAAAACCCCAGATCTAATGGCGTTTAACGGCATGGCTTTCCAGTACAAATACCGTCCCTTGCAGGTGGGGGTAGGCCAGCGGGTGCGTTTTTGGCTGATGGACGCGGGTCCTTCGCTGCCGTGTACTTTCCACGTGGTGGGGGGCCAGTTTGACCAGGTGTTTTATGAGGGCGCCTGGACGCTGGGCGGGCCCGACCAGATTGGTGCGCGCTGGTCAGGTGGCTCGCAGGCGCTAAACCTGGGGCCTTGCCAGGGTGGCTTTGTGGAATTTGTGCCGCCGCAGGCGGGCCACTACACCTTTGTCACCCACGCTTTTGCCGACATGGAAAAAGGTGCCGTGGGTGTGCTGCAGGTGCAGTAGCTGGTCAGCGCAGAAGGTGGCTGCTCAGTGCCTGCTGGCTGCGTGCGGGGTTGGTTGGGAGCAGTCACAAACGCCTACCGAGCAGGTAGTTTTGTTGCGCTTTAGCTCTACCAGACAGGTGCTAGCCAGCTGCGGGTGTAGCTTGAGCTCAGCGCTAGAAACCACCCTCACGCCGCTGGAACGCGTCAGCAGCTCAGCAATATAAGCCTCGTGAATTATGCACACCAGGGGGTGGGGCCAGCCGCCTTTAGCGAATGGGCATGAGTGCAGCACCAGCTTGTTTTTGGCTAGTTCCGGCGCAAAACCCATAACCGTAAAGATGGGCCTAAGCTGGGCAATAGCGTTTTCCAGGCGCTGGGTCATGTTGGCCTCAGCGGCTGTGTTGGCCCCCGTCTCGCTTAGGTGGCTGGGCTCAGCGGCGACGGCGTCGCTGGTTGCTGCGGCTGGGCTTGCCGCTTCTGCGCTGCTAACGGCGCTGGGGGCGACGGCGCCACTGGTGCCCTGGAAGCCAGTTTGGGCAGGTTGCGGGCAGGTCAGGCCCGCCCAATTTTTACCTACCGCAATAGCCTGAGCCACGCCATCGCTACCTTCAGCTAAAGAAATCGCGGTAGCAGTAATAACATCCAGGTAGGTGCTTAAAATCTGGTTGGGATCCAGGGTGGTGACGCTGTAAAGCAAGGTCGGACGTCCGCGCTTACCCGTGCGCATCGGCAGCGTGGTAACCAAGCCAGCGTTTAACAGTGCATCAAGATGCTCACGGGCAGTGTTGGGATGCAGCTTTAAGGTTTTAGCCACCTCAGCACTGGAAATAGGCTGGCCAGCGCCCTCAACTACTTCTAAAACTCGCCTTTGCGCCGGCAACAGGCTGATTTGCGAGCGAATATCATGCAATGATGAACGCACACTAGTTGGGTATGGAAGCGGTGAATGGGTCATGCGATGCCTCGCCAGATTGCTAGGTGGGTGGACCTTAGTCCCAGTCTACGTTACAAGTGTTTTTAAGCCTTAGTTGGATCTTGAGCATCCAAGGAGGCTGTCAGCAGGCGCCTAAAGGAATCTACCCGGCCACAGCGAGTTTCGCGAGTAGAAGCCTCGTCTGCTTTATCCGCCCACTGGTCAAGTGCACAGTCAATCACGCCAGACTCGTGGCTGCAGCCACGTGGGCACTCTTGAGCTACCTGAGCCAAATCAGCAAAGCCGCGCAAAACGTCGTCGGCGGCCACATGCGCCACCCCAAAGGAACGCACCCCGGGGGTGTCAATTACCCAGCCGCCATCAGGATTAACCACAGCCTGCAAGTTAGTGGAGGTGTGGCGGCCGCGCCCAGTAACCTCATTGACATGCCCAGTTACTCGGTTAGCAGCCGGAACTAGGGCGTTAATCAGGGTGGATTTACCCACCCCAGAGTGGCCTACCAGCACCGAAACCTTACCGGCCAGGGCCTGACGCACCACCTCAATGCCGCTAATGCCACTTTCAGTGATAGTGGTTGCTAAACAACGCACCCCCAGGGGCTGATACAGGCTCAGCAGCTCGGTGGGGTCAGCTAGATCAGATTTAGTCAACACCAGCAGCGGCTCCATGCCGGCGTCGTAGGCGGCCACCAAATAGCGGTCAATCATGCGTGGACGCGGCGGTGGATCAGCTAAAGCCGTGACCACCACCAGCAAATCGGCGTTAGCCACCACCGGTTTTTGTGAGCCGGCGCTGTCTCCATCCTCAGCGCTACGTAGCAGCAGGGTGCGCCGGGGCTCAATACGCACCATACGGGCTAGAGTGTCTTTACGCCCCGACACGTCACCAACCACCGCCACTTGGTCACCCACAACCACTTTGCCTCGGCCCAGCTCTCGGGCCTTCATGGCGGTAATATCGCCGCTACCATCCTCAGTTAGGGATGGGTCATCTAAGTGAATACGGTAATGGCCGCGATCAATACGGGTAACCATGCCGGTGACGGCATCAGCATGAGCCGGGCGCACTTTAGTACGTGGACGCGACCCCTTACCGGGACGCACCCGCACACGCGGATCATCGGTACCAATATCGCGTCTAGCCAATAGCCTCTCCTGCACTCTTAAGCATGGCGTCCCAAAGCTGGGTGAATGTGGGCATGGTTTTGGCGGTGGCACCCACATCATCCAGGCTAATTCCAGGCAAATTTAGACCCATAATAGCCGCGAAAGTTGCCATGCGGTGATCGGCGTAGGCCTCCAGGTGAGCTGGGTGCAAAGTACAGGGGTGGAAAACTAAATAATCCTGGCCCTCATCCACGTTCCCCCCAAGTTTGCGGGCCTGGGCGGCAATGGCCGCTAAACGGTCAGTTTCGTGACCGCGCAGGTGCCCAATACCCCAAATCTTGCTGGGCTGGCCCTGACTGGCAGCCACTAAAGCTAGCGCCGCCATGGTGGGTACCAGCTCGCCTTCCGCACTGGCATCACGCTCAATACCGCGCAGGGCGCCGCTGGAGCTAACTTGTAGCGTGCCCTGATCCAGCTGCACCTGGGCGCCGAAAAGTTTAAGGAGTTCCAGCCAGTTAGCCCCCACTTGGGTGGTGTGGGTGGGCCAATGCAAAATCCGCACCTGCCCGCCTGTAGCGGACACCAGCGGCGCGGCAATAAAAGGCCCCGCATTGGAAAGATCAGGTTCAATCACGCTGCGGCCCCCGCGCGGGCGCCCACTAATACGCCAGCTCAGCTGCTGGGCACGGTAATCCTCGGGAGCCTGCACTTGCACGCCGCATTGGCGCAAGCTGGCCACACTCATCTGCAAATGCGGAACAGATACCAAAGGCTGCTTAGCGCTGACAGTTAAGCTTTGTGCCCTGCCAAGCTGCAAAGCCGCCCCTAGATACAGTAGGGCAGAGACAAACTGGCTCGATTTAGAGCCATCGACCTGCACCTGTAGATGCTCTTGAGGGTTTAAACCAGCGCCATGAATAGTGAAAGGCAAACGCCCGCGCTGCCCATGCCACTCAAATCTGGCCCCCAACGCCTCTAGGGCATCGGTTAGCGGCTCCATAGGCCGAGCCAAAGCCGCCTGATCACCGGTGAAAGTCAAACTAACGCCCAGGGCCAGGGCCAGGGGCGGTACAAAACGCATCACGGTGCCCGCCAGCCCACAGTCAATAACCGGGGTGGAGTTGTCAGGCGGCAGGCCTGCCGGTTTTTGTACCCGGCTTGCTTCTGGAGCGGCTGAGTCTGTCTTGGGCGAGGCTGGGCCTGCCGGTTTTTGATCAGCAACCAGCGGAGTTACCTGCAGCAGGCCACCATGCCAGGTAAAGCGAGCCCCCAAAGTCTCCAGCGCCGCACGCATCAAAGCCGTGTCGCGGCTTTCAAGCAGACCCTCAATTTGGCTAGGGGCATCAGCCAGCGCCGCCGCCAGCAGGGCGCGCGCACTTAAAGACTTAGAGCCCGGCAGTGAAACAGTGGCGTCAATCGGTTCACTTGGGGTAGGACAGCGCCAAGCTTGCATTAGTCCTGCTTTTTACGACGACGCCGGCAGCAACGTCCCGGGCCGTGGCCGTGGCCCTGGGGGCCGTGACCATGCGGGTGCTTGCCGTGCTTGCGGCACTGGCCCGGCTGACCATGACTGTGCTTGCGGCAGTGACCGTGACCGGGGTGAGAGCCATGTGCCTTGCCGTTACAGCCCTGGCCGGTGGCGCCGTCGTTGGCAGCAGCCCGCTTAAGCTTGCGACGCTGGGAAGCGGCCACCCCCAAAGCCAACAAACCGGCACTAAGCGCAGCTCCACGCAGCGCCGGAGTCAGCGACACCACCAGCTGCCGGCCATTGAAATAAGTGGAATTAATCAGCGTAACCGGCACATTCAAAGCCGCCAACGTATAGGCACTAGCCGCAGGGGCAATCGACAAACTCAAAGCCGTCCCCGCAACCACGCTAACCGCCCCAGTAGCCGTAGCAGCCTTTTCAACCAGCGCCACCGGCGGCGTGGTTAAACCATAGGAACCTGCATATTCCAGCAAACCTTGAGCACGCTGGGCATGTTCATCACTATTAACCACAGCATCCAAACCATCAATGATGAAAGGCATAGCCGCTAAAGGACGCAAGAAAGGCAAAATCACGCTCATAAACCCCATTGTCTCAAATAGGCCAGCATTGCTGATAGAGAAACCCTAAACGAAAGGGAATCACCACCGCCCCCAAAACGTTTAAGCCGGCATGAAATCACGATCCACCCGGCGCGTCACGCCAGTAACCGCTAGGCTGGTAAGTGATGAGTGAACAAACAACCGAAACGGACGCGCAGCGCTCGGCTCGCTTCCAGGCGGACGCTCTGCCTTACCTCGACCAGCTTTACGGGGCTGCCCTGCGCATGACCCGTAACAGTTCTGACGCCGAGGACCTGGTGCAAGACACCTACATGAAAGCCTTCGCAGCTTTCAACCAGTACCAGGACGGCACCAACCTTAAAGCCTGGCTGTACCGGATTTTGACCAATACCTTCATCAACTCCTACCGCAAAAAGCAACGCCAGCCCATGCAGGCAGATTCAGACTCTGTTGAGGACTGGCAGCTGCATCGGGCCGCCAGCCACGATTCGGTAGGACTACCCAGTGCGGAAGACTTCGCCCTGGACTCTCTGCCCGACAGTGAAATCAAGTCTGCCCTGCAAGAGCTCAGCGAAGATCGCCGCCTGGCCGTGTACCTAGCGGATGTTGAAGGTTTCTCCTACAAAGAGATCGCCGAAATCATGGATACCCCGCTAGGCACGGTTATGTCGCGTTTGCACCGAGGACGCGCCCAGCTGCGCGAGTTACTAGCCGACTATGCACGTGACTACGGTTACGAGCAGAACGCTGAAACTAGCGCAGCCGTTGCGAAGGAGAAAACTCATGCCTGAAACCACCGCGAAAGGCTGTTCCTGCGCCGAAACCTTGGCGCACCTACACGCCTTTGTTGACCGCGAATGCGACGAACAGCTCACCGCCCGCCTACAGGCGCATGTGGCCAGCTGCCCGCACTGCAAAGCCCAGGCCGACGCCGTACGTCACTTACAGGGTCTGTTGCGCTCGCGGTGTGCTGAGCAAGCCCCGCAATCCCTGGTGGAGCGGGTACGCACCCAACTGGCAGTGGTTAGCACTTGCGGATGCACCCCTGGCCTGTGCGAATGCGGCCATGGACGGGCAGAAAGGCACACCACTACGCTGGCTGCTTCCACCACGCTGGTTAGCGATTCGACTGTAGCGAGTGTGTCTCGCTCAGTGACCTACCGCAGTTAGCGGCGCTTGTCACTTGGTGGCATGGCGTCGAATGTGTAAAAATAGCCTAGTTATATGCCCCCTCGTGGGGTGTTAGTCCCTATTACGAGGAGGCCAGTATGTCCAAGCGCGGTCGTAAGCGTAAGGCCCGTGCCAAGGGCGGCGCTAACCACGGTAAGCGTCCCAACGCCTGAGTAAAACTTAGCGCTGAGCACCCAAGGTGCTCAGCGCTTTTTGTTTATGCAGCCAGTGGCAGGCGGCGAGCCCTAGCGCGGCCGAGCTTTAGCTTTTACAGCTTTTACAGCCCCAGCCACTGGTTCCAACCCCGGTGCAGTACCAGCCAAGCCAATAGGCCGTAACCGGCCTGACCGGGGTAGGCGCCGTCGTTAAGCGCAATGTCAGTAAGCCACTGCTCGTGCTTAACCAGCGGGGTATAGGTGTCCACGTAGGTGACATTACGGCGGCGGCACACTTCACGGGCTGCATTGTTTAGAGCGGCCAGCGCCTTCGGGTTGGCTACGGTTAGCGGCGGCGGGCCAACCATCAGGCATTCAAGCTTTTCGTACATTACGGCGGCGTCGATGATATTGGCTAAAGCCAGGCTAGAGCGGGCCGTGCTGACATTGTGGGTAACATCTGCCACCCCAACCCCAATTACCAGTAGGTTGCGGGCGCCAGGAATAACCCGGCGGGCAGCCTCATCACGCCAACGGTTAGACAGCTGGGCGCTAACTTCACCAGGAACGGCCAGCGTAGACCAGGAGGGGGCATCAATAACCTCTAGCGAGTTGGTGCGCGCCATAACGCGCCCCACCCAGCCCAGGGCCCGTGCATCTCCGCGACCTGTAATCAGCTCATCGCCGATGAAGATCAGGTTGATCTCACTCACGGCCAGCATCCTTCCTGCTTGACTAGGGAAAAATCGTAGCATTGGCCCGGCCTGCAGATGCTGACCGGGCCAATACGCGCGTGTCTTTAGCGAGCAAAGCCCTACTTAGCGGGCAAAAGCCTCGTCTAGGATCAGCTTTTGCTGAGCTACGTGAGCTGCTGAAGTACCCACAGCCGGGGCGGCAGCCTCAGGGCGAGCCACCACTCGCGGCAAGCGTCCAGCCGTGATCGAGTCAGGCAGGTGCAGGGCCAACCAAGGCCAAGCGCCCTGGTTACGCGGCTCATCCTGGACCCAAACCAGCTCGGCTCCCGCAAACGGTGCCAGGGCCTCCAACAGGGCCGGCTCGTCGAGAGGATAGAGCTGCTCTAGACGCACTATGGCAGTGTGCTTATCTTCCGCGTGCTGGCGGTGGGCCAGCAGATCCCAGTAGATACGGCCTGAGCATAGCAGCACTCGATCCACCTTGTTCGCGGCGGCAGCAGCTAAAACTTCCGGATCAGTTTCACCAATGACAGTTTGCATGCCGCCGCTGATGAAGTCTTCTACCGGCGAGACGGCGACCTTCAAACGCAGCATCTGCTTGGGGCTGATCAGGATCAAAGGCCGGTGCGGTTCACGCCGAGCCTGGTCACGCAGGGTGTGGAAGTGGTTAGCCGGGGTGGAAGGCTGCACCACGCGCATGTTGTCCTGAGCGCATAGCTGCAGGTAGCGCTCAATGCGGGCACTAGAGTGGTCCGGGCCCTGGCCTTCCAAACCGTGCGGCAGCAGCAGAACCAGGCCAGAGTGCTGGCCCCACTTTTGCTCAGCGGAAGAGACGTACTCATCAATTACGGTCTGGGCGCCGTTAGCGAAGTCGCCGAACTGGCCTTCCCAAATGTTTAGGCCCTCGCTGCGCTCTACCGAATAGCCGTATTCGAAAGCCATAGCGCCGTATTCGCTTAGCAGCGAGTCAACAATTGACAGCTTGGCTTGGTTGGGGGTCAGGTAGTCCAGCGGGGTCCATTCTGAACCGTTACGCTGGTCGTGCATGACGGCGTGACGCTGGGCAAAGGTGGCGCGGCGTACATCCTCACCGGTCATGTGTACCGGTACGCCTTCCATCAGCAGCGACCCAAAGGCCAGCAGCTCGCCAAAGCCCCAGTCAATGCCGCCTTGGCGGCTCATGCTTTGGCGCTTGCGTAACAGGTTCATCAGCTTGCTGTGTACCTGGAAGCCTTCAGGGACAGATACCTGGGCGTCACCGATACGCTCAATTACCTCACGGGCTACCGCAGTGGGCTGTGAATGTGAAGTTTCGCCAGCCTTAGGGCCACTGTAGGCGGGGGTGTCAGCATTGAGGTGACCGGCGCGGGCCTCGTTAAGGATGTGCTCCAGGTTGTCGCGGTAGGCGTCCAGTAGCTGTTCACACTGTTCTTCAGTGAGGTCTCCGCGTCCCACCAGGTTAGTGGTGTAAACCGAGAAGGTGGAGGGCTTGCGGTCGATCAGGTTGTACATAACCGGCTGAGTCATCGAGGGGTCGTCACCCTCGTTGTGACCACGACGGCGGTAGCAAACCAGGTCAATAATGACGTCCTTGTGGAATTCTTGGCGGTATTCCCAAGCCCAGCGGGCTACGCGCGCCACAGATTCGGGGGCGTCACCGTTTACGTGGAAGATCGGCACCTGTAGCCCCTTAGCCAGGTCCGAGGGGTAGGTGGTGGAGCGTCCCAGTGCATTACCGGTGGTGAAACCGATCTGGTTGTTGACGATTACGTGGATAGTGCCGCCGGTGTGGTAACCGGGTAGCTGGCTCATGTTGAGCACTTCGTAAACCACGCCCTGGCCTGCAAATGCGGCGTCACCATGCACCAAAATCGGCAAAACATTGTAGCTGCCGTCAGCGCCGGAGCCGCTGCGATCTAGCTTGGCGCGCACAATACCTTCCAGCACCCCATCTACTGTCTCCAGGTGGGAGGGGTTGGCGGCCAGGGAAACCTTGGTGGTCACATCATCGGTGCCGGTGAAGGTGCCGGTGGTGCCCAGGTGGTATTTGACGTCACCAGAGCCCTGGCCGTTGGTCAGGTAGTTACCGTCAAACTCGTCAAAGACCTGGCCGTAAGACTTGCCGGCAATATTGGTAAGCACGTTTAGGCGGCCACGGTGGGCCATACCAATAGCGGCTTCTTCAATGCCATCATGAGCGGCGTCGTCGATCAGGCGGTCCAGCAGCACAATCAGTGACTCGCCACCTTCTAGCGAGAAGCGCTTTTGGCCCACGTACTTGGTTTGCAAGAACACTTCGAAGGCTTCTGCCTGCATCAGCTTGGTTAGGATGCGACGGCGCTCAGCAGTATCAATGCTGGGAGTAACACCTTCCATGCGTTCTTGCCACCAGCGACGCTGGGCGGGGTCTTGGATATGCATGTATTCCACGCCCACATAACGCGAGTAGGCGTCACGCAGCATCTGCAAAATTTCGCGCAAGGTGGCACGGTCCTTGCCGCCCAGGCCACCGGTGGGGAAGACCCGGTCTAGGTCCCACAGGCTTAGCCCGTAGGAGGAGAAGTTTAGATCAGGGTGACGGCGTAGGCGGTAGGCCAGCGGGTCAGTGTCGGCGGCTAGGTGTCCGCGCTGACGGAAAGCGTGAATCAGCTCAGCTACGCGGGCGGGCTTGCCGGCGTCGGCTAGCGGGTCGTAAGTGACGTCCTGATCCCAGTGCACCGGCTCGTGGGGGATACGCAGGGCCTTGAAGGAGCGGTTCCAGAAGCCATCTAGCCCCATCAGCTTACGTTCCATTAGGCGCAGTAGTTCACCGGACTGAGCACCTTGAATGACGCGGTGATCGTAAGTGTTGGACAGTGTCAAGACCTTGCCTACAGCCTGGCGGGCCAGGGTTTCAGGGCTGGCCCCAGCAAACGCGGCCGGGTAGGTCATGGCGCCTACACCCATAATCAAGCCCTGGCCGGGCATTAGGCGCGGCACAGAGTTAAGGGTGCCGATCATGCCGGGGTTGGTCAAGGTGGCGGTGGTGTCCTTGAAGTCATCGACAGTTAGCTGCCCCTTGCGGGCTTTAACCACCAGTGCGTCGTAGGCGTCAATGAAACTGGCTAGGTCTAGGGTGTCGGCGTTCTTAACGCTAGGCACTAGCAGGCGACGCTCACCGTTAGCGCTGGGCACGTCAATTGCCAGACCCAGGTTTACGTGGGCGGGGTTGTGTAGCGCCGGCTTGCCCTTTTCGTCCAGGGTGTAAGCCACATTCATTTCCGGCATCTCTGCCAGAGACTCCACCAGGGCCCAAGCGATCAGGTGAGTGAAGGAAACCTTGCCACCACGCGTGGAAGCTAGGTGAGTGTTGATTAGCAGACGGTTTTCAATCAGCACCTTAGCCGGGATAGCACGGGCAGAAGTAGCGGTAGGAATCTGGAGGGAAGCCTCCATGTTCTTGGCTGTGCGGGCGCTGGCTCCCTTTAGGGTGTCAACGCTTTCCACCACGCCGTTACTGGTTTCGCTAGCGTCACTATGCGCCTGGTTGTAGGCATAAGGTGAGGTGGGGGACTTGAACTGGGCTGTGGGTGCGGGTGGTAGGTCAGAGCGGGAAACATCCTCACTGGCCAAAACGGGGCGCCGGCTAGCGGAGGCGGTGGCAGCCCCGGGGATTTGCACGCCAACGCTAGCGCTAAGCGGCTTTGAGGGCGTGGCCGGCGACTGGCCTGCTAGATACTGCGGGTTTTCGCTGAAAAACTCGCGCCATGATTGGGTTACTGAGGCCGGGTCGGCTAGGTAAGCCTCCCGCATATCCTCGACAATCCATTCGTTGGTGCCAAAGCCCTGAGCGAAGTCGTTCTCAGACACGGTTAGCTGCTCCTTATATGGCATTGCGTGCTAAAACTGTGGTTTAAGTCTAATACTGCAAAGCTGACTTGCAGAGTACTTTGTAGCCTTTAGTCCTAGATATTTTTTAAATGTTCTCGCATGTTGAGCATCGCTTGGGGTTGCTAGGGCTGAAATTGGCTGCGCTGCGACGACGACGGCGCCCGGCACCAAGGCTGTGAGCTGCCTGCGTGCTAAAGCTGTGGGCTTGGTATAGCGTTAGTGGTACCGACTAGATTTTTGATAGGGAGCTAAACGCTGCATGGTCATTAAATGGCTAATGATAGTTCTGGGGGTGCTACTTACCGCTGGAACTGCGGTGTTTGTGGCCGGAGAATTTGCCCTAGTGGCCCTAGACCCATCGGTTGTTGACGCCCGCGCTCAAGCCGGCGATAAGCGCGCCGGGCGAGTAGCTAAGGCGCTGCGTCACCTATCTACCCTGCTTTCGGGCGCGCAGGTGGGTATTACGCTAACCACCATTTTGCTTGGTTACACCATGCAGGCCGCCCTTAACCAGCTGCTTTCGCAATGGCTGAGCCCCTGGCTGGGGCAAACCCTGGCGGCCACCATCGCCGTGGTTAGCGCCCTAATTATTGTTAACGCCTTCTCTATGGTGTTTGGCGAGCTGATCCCCAAAAACGCTACCCTGGCTGATCCGCTGGCTGCTGCCGGTTTTGTCACCCCTTTCATCACCGGTTTCACCTGGCTGTTTAGGCCGCTAGTAAATCTGCTAAACGGTATGGCTAATGCTTTACTGTCGCGCTTTGGTATTGAGGCTGCTGAGGAGGCCAGTGGCGCCCGCAGTGCCGGCGAGCTTACCGCTCTGCTGCGTCGCAGCGCTGAGGAGGGCACACTAGAGGTCTCCACCGCCCGCCTACTTACCCGTTCACTTGGCGTAGATGAGCTCAGCGCTGTAGATGTAATGACTGACCGTGGGCGCATTCACTGGCTGGAAGAGTCCGCCACCGCCGCTGACCTGGTGGCTTTAGCCAGCCAAACCGGGCACTCACGTTTCCCTGTCTTTGGTGACTCTCCTGACGACGTACTTGGGCTAGTCAACCTGCGCCGCGCCATCGCGGTGCCCTATGAGCGCCGCGCCCAAGTGCCAGTGACTTCCTCTTCAATCATGACTCCCGCCCCGCGCGTGCCAGAAACCATGCCGCTAGCTTCCCTGCTGGTGGAGCTGCGTGGATACGGCGAGCAGGAATCTTTCGGGTTGCAAATGGCCATTGTGGTGGACGAGTACGGGGGCACTGCCGGAGTGGTGACCTTGGAGGACGCCGTCGAAGAGATCGTGGGCGAAGTATCTGACGAACACGACCGTCGTCGCGCCGGCATCCACCTAGACTCAGCTGGGCGCTGGATCGCCCCCGGCTGGAGCCGCCCCGACGAGGTTACGGCCCGCACCGCCATCCGCATTCCCGACGACGGCCCTTACGAAACCCTGGGCGGCCTGGTCATGAATGAGCTAGGGCGCATACCCCAAATTGGCGACGAAGTAACCCTGTCCACCTGCACCATTTTGGTTGACGCTATGGAGGGGCGGCGCGTCACCCGCGTGCGCATCACCCCGGTTGAGCAGGAGCTGGAGGCTCTACAGTGAACCCCACTTTGGCGCTAATTTTGACGGTTATCCTACTGGTTGGTAACGCGTTTTTTGTGGGTGCAGAGTTTGCCATTACCTCCTCGCGCACCAGCCAACTTGAGCCTTTAGCTGCTGAGGGCAACTCGCGGGCGCGCACAGCCCTATGGGCCGTGCAGCATATTTCCGAGATGCTAGCTACCGCCCAGCTGGGAGTGACTTTATGCTCCACCGGCCTGGGTGTAATTGCCGAGCCGGCGCTGGCGCACCTGCTGGCGACTCCGCTACATGCGGTGGGTTTAGGGGCTGAAGTGGCCCACGGCCTGGCGGTAGTGGTGGCGTTGCTGCTAGTGGTTACGGCTCACGTGGTTTTGGGTGAAATGGTGCCCAAAAATGTTTCTATTTCCATGCCTGATAAGGCGGTTTTGGTTTTCGCCCCCGCCCTGGTGGCTTGCGAGCGGGTAACCCGCCCGGCTGTGAGTGCCTTAAATGGCCTGGCCAATGTGGTGCTTAAACTTTTTGGGCTAGAGCCGCGCGATGAGATTGAAACGGCTTTCACCATGGAAGAAGTGGCTTCAATTGTGGAGCGCTCACGTGATGAGGGCGTGCTCAAGGATGACTCTGGGCTGGTGGCTGGGGCGCTAGAGTTTTCTGAGGAAACCGCCGGCTCAGTGATGGTGCCACTAAATAAACTCACCTGCTTGTCTGAGCAGTGCACTCCGGCCCAGGTGGAGGCGGAAGTAACCCGCACTGGTTACTCGCGTTTCCCGGTCACTAACGAGCAGGGCAAAATCAGCGGCTATATCCACCTTAAAGATGTGCTTTACGCCAGCACCGAAGAGCGTGAACAGCCGGTGGCGCCCTGGCGTTTGCGGGCTTTGGTGCCCGTGCGTGCGCACGATGAGATTGAAGATGTACTGGCTGCCATGCAGCGTACCGGCGCCCATTTGGGGTGGGTAACTAACGAAAGCGGGCAGATGGTCGGTGTAGTTTTCCTCGAAGATGTGCTAGAAGAACTGGTAGGGGAAGTGCGTGACGCTTTGCAGCGCCACCAGTTACGCTAAGTGTTAGATGCGTCAGTTTAGCTGCCTCGCTAAAGTGACCAAGGTATGATACCGCTGATACCAGTGGTATTTGAATGACATAAGTCCGTAGAAAGTTGGGTGTGGATGAGCGATCAGCCGATGACGCGTCGCCAGCGACGTGAACTTGAGCGCGAGCGACAGGCCCAGCTGCAAAGAGAAAACGCCCGCGAGTTACTTTCGCAGGTTCCTGATGACAGTAGTCTTTCCGGGCGCGCCAATACGGGTTACGACGGCGGCGGTTATAACGACGCCGGTTACAGCGGCTCCTATAACGGCGGCTATGGCTCTGGTGCGCCGGCCTCTGCGGCTAGTGCGCCTTCAACCTTCAGCGCGCCGTCTACTTTTAGTGCGCCGGCTGCTGATTTCAATGCTGCTACTGCTGCCAGTGCACCTTCTACTTTTAGTGCGGCGGCTTCGTTTACTAGTGGCACTGCCGCTTCCGCGCCCAGTGCGGCCTCTACTTTTGGTGCCAGTCCTTTTGCCGGTGGCGCTCCAGACGCAGCTGCCAGCTTTGGTCCGGGTCCCTTCGCCGGCGGCACGGTCGCAAGTGCGCCCAGCGCCCCTTCCAGCTTCGCAGGCACCGCCTGGAGTGGTGGCCAGCCGGGCGCCGTCCAGCCGGGTGTTGCTCAGTCAAGCCTCGGCCAGGCAGCCACTGGCCAGCCGGGCGCTGCTCATCCGGGCGCCGTCCAAAATCCTGTCGACGACGGTGTGGACTACCAGCCCACCCAGATAATCTCAGCAATTAAAGACGAGATTATCGACGACGTCGCTATCCGTAACTGGAGCGCGGCAGCATCCGCCAAGGTTGCTAAAGCAGCCGACGCTGTCAGCACTGCCAGCGTTATCAGTACTGCCAGTGTAGCTAGCGCAGCTAGTGTGACCAGCGCCGTTAGTGCGCACACAGCAGCCTCGGCGGCTGGAGCGCAAGGACTAAACATAGCCGCCCAGGCGACGTCGGCAGCAGCTAACAGCGCTAACCTAACCCCCCAGGCTCCCGCAGCCCAGGCAGACCAGACCCCGGCGCGCGGCAATCCACTAGAGACCAGCAACCCAGTAGAGACCAACTCCCTGAGCGAGCCCACCCGGCTAGGCTGCGGCACCACGCCGCCAGTTAAGCGTAAAGGCGCGGCAGCACGCCGTCGAGCCGCATTTGCTCGCGTAGGGCAGATCTGCGCGGTTAGTGCCTTGGCGCTAGTGACAATTGTGGCGCCGGTGTCGGCGGCCATGATGGGGGCTGACTCGCCGCTAAACACCGCGCTGGGCGCCCACCGAGGCCAAAGTTCGCGCCAGGTCATCAGTGGTAAAGACTCTGTGGCCGGTAGCGTGGACCACTCGCCGCTGGAAAGCTCTGATGTGAAACTGCGTAACGTGCCCGATGCGGCCACCAAGGCACGTATCCGGGCCGCTTACGAGAACCCGGTGGTTACTTGTGCCCCGCAGCAGGGTGCCAGCGGTGACACCACGGCCTTTAACACCACCCCTGACGTGTTTAAGCCGATGGTTGCCGGTACCTACACGCTTTCTAGCCCCTGGGGTTACCGTATCCACCCGGTGCTGGGCACATCCAAGATGCACGCTGGTCAGGACATGGCTGCGCCGGCTGGTACTCCCATCTATGCGGCTGCTGGCGGCGAGGTGGTTGAGGCAGGCATGGTTGATTCCACCGGTACGGTCACCATTAAGCACGTGCTTGACGGCAAGATCTGGTACACCTCCTATCTGCACATGTACCAGGATGGTATTTTCGTTAAGAAGGGTCAGCAGGTTAAGGCTGGTCAGCTGATTGCAGCAGTTGGTTCTACCGGTTACTCAACCGGACCCCACCTGCACTTTGAGGTGCGAATTAAGAACGACACGGCGGATGCTTCCACGGTTGACCCGATGAAGTGGCTTAGTGACCACAAGGCGGTTGAGCTGTCTACCGACTGTAAGTCCAGCAGTGACAACTCCACTCCTGGCACGGGTGACGGTAGCGGTACTGGTGACGGCTCCACCGGCACCACTGATAGTGGCTCCAGCGATGGCACCGGCACCGGCGGCACTGGTGGTAACTCGGCTGGTTTGACCGATAACTCAAACGGTTCCACCGGTACCAGTGATTCCGGCACTGGCACTAATGATTCTGGAACTGGTACTAACGGTGGCAACACTGGCACTAACGGTGGTACCGGAGCTAACGGCAACACTGGGACCTCTGAGGGAAACACTGGGGAATCCAACTCTGATGGTTCCACCAGTGGTGGCAACTGAGTACACCAACTACAGACAAATACAGGCAAACCTACAAATACAGGCAAAATCATCCCTTCCCTATAAAAATTTCATGGGGTTTTATAG
>ERZ773254.238-NODE-238-length-35274-cov-25.314092_pt1 | contig 35274 bp, 36 predicted proteins | sample MGYA00580516_ERZ773254 | MGnify/ENA primary metagenome ERZ773254 (study PRJEB29015, sample SAMEA2738158) | human oral metagenome | biome: human oral; feature: human-associated habitat; material: saliva | place: China | collected 2192 ...
TAAATTGTTTGTTTATACTCGCATTCGAGATTTTCTCCAACACGAGTTTTTATTTTGTCCTATCCAGTGTATGTTTGTGGACGGGCACACAATAATTTGTAGTTATTCGGGGCTGAACGGGCGCGATAAATCGGACCCCTACGCCTACGGAATGTACGCTGCTATTGTTCACGTACACCCACATTTACGCCACGTACACCCACTGTAGGGAGCCGATTTATCGTGCCCGCATATATAATCGGCACAACGAAATAAAGTCGTCTTCAAAAACGAAATGAAATAATAATTATTATTATACGCAAAAACGAAATGGAATAAATGTAGCACGCGCACACACCTAAAATACGACGTTAGCACCCTACCATTTTTCTGACTTCAAGAAAATGGTAGGGTATTTAAAGAGTATTTAAACACTGAAAGAACACCTTTTAAAGTGTAGTATACAGCATTATATCCGTATAAGCGGAGTTGTAATTCATCGACGTGTTCACCTCAACCTTGTTGCATCTTTCAAATGGGTTGTTCATTCCACTATTGCGAGCTATCCATTCGCACAACTCAATGATAGAAGACTTGTTAGAAGTGAAATAAACAAACGAATGATTAAAAAGAACAAGAAGCACGTCTAAATAATCGCTTAACTGCCAATTCATGTTGTATGATGCCGTATCGGTACTCAAATAAGGTGGGTCAATTATAAACACGACATTAGGCACATCTTTGTATTGCTCGACCAATTGTTTGTAATCAACCGACACAACTATCAAGTCGTCTAAATAACCATCACACGTCGCAAAATCTCCCCTACGCACTCGGTTGTAAATACCTTGTTTCTCAAGGTCGTCAATATTCGTGCAATATTTCATTGAAAACATTATCGACGAAGACAAGGTAATGTAGTCTACATAACCGTAACACTTTTCATGCCTTTTAATAGCATCAATTACGAGCTGTCTTTCTCCACCTGCAACCATTTTGCCACGTGGCACATCTTTTAGTATTTCACGAATTGCCGCCAGCAATTCATTTGTTTGCGATATATGTGCCAACCGCTGGCGGTAGTTGTCGAAGTCATTGTACACGACAGTAGCGTTTGGCTTTTGATACTTGGTGATATGCGACAGCAATCCACTACCGCCGAATAAATCGACAAACACGGTATCATCAGGGTATTGCCGTAACACCTTTGCGAACTCTTTTGCGAACTTGCGCTTTTGTCCTTGAAAAGGCAATGGTGCGGAATTGTATTCTTTTCTTTTCATAACATTTTATTTTTTTCTTTATTATCGTATTTTCTTTGTATCTTTGCAAAACATCTCACCCACACATAAAACAAAAAGCTCAAAGCGCGAACGAGGACATAGCCCCTGAGTCGTGCGCTTTGAGCGTTTTATTAATATGTCGGTGAGATGATTTATTAATCGGCTGGGGGCTTTTTTTTACTCCCCCCATAAGGTTTACTCTAAAATCAATTCGCCGCTTTCAATGGCGAAATAGATATCACGTACCCCTTTGTATGCGGCAGTTTGCTCTTCGATGTCAGGAATAGAATTCCAATGTCCATCTGTGAATGTCGAGCCGTTGTGCCCATAATCTGCGGCGCAACTTTCATCGGCAACGTCATCATGGGTACATTTTGCCACATGGTCGTGAAAGAGCAACACCTTGGCATTCTTCGGGTCGCTGATATCTGCCTTGTAGGTAACTACATGAACAAAGCCATTTATAATGACTATGCCGTTCACGTCTGCTTCAATTCGCTTTTGCATTACTTTTAGTTTCATAATTCTTTTATTTTAATATTATACTAACATTTCTCCTTTTATCCAATCAACATTATAATAGCTTTCCTTGCCTGTCTGAGGATCAACTGAAATCTTCACTTCAAGGGCAGCGAATTTGTTCGGGTATAGAATAGTAGTCTGCCCACTGCCCCATATAATCATATAGCTGGTCGTTTGGTTATAGATAGCTATTGTTTCGCCTATCAATGTCCGGGCGATTTCAAAGTCAGCATCGCCAGCCACGCCGGGCAATGTTATATATATAGTACGATTAAAGGAGCCTTTGAACAAAGCTATAGCACTTATCTTTCCTGCCATAAATACGTAATCACCATCGGAATTGATAATCGCATATTTTGCGATATTTTGAGGAGTTATCACCAGCATTTTCTTTCTGAAAGAGCCAACGCCCGACATATAGCCATTGACTGGGTCAAGAACGATGTCAGGATCGAAATTGGCATTGCCATAGTCCGTGCTTGGACTTCCGTTTAAATCTCCGCATTGTGAGAATAGTTTTCCTTTGTCGAATACCCAACCGCCCAGCAATGCCTTTCCTTTGCTCACAACAAAAGGCTTTTCGCCATTGTGTTTGATTTCAAAATTGGCTGCTTCGACAGATACCGTGCCATTGGTCAGGTCGATGCCAGTACGTTCAATGCTGTCCATCACGTCGGGGTCTTTCCACGTTGTGGCTTTAGTGCCTTCTTCCAGTTGTATTTCAGATATGTAGGCTTCGCCGTTGCGTGTCAAGTATATGAATATCTGCAAGTAATTGTACCCATCTTCCATTTCAAAGGTGTAGGTGTATTGCTTCCATACGCCATAAGTTGAAGGAATGTTGGGGTAGCTGTTCTTCGGGGCACTCATGTCCTTTGAACGGCTTCTTTTTACCTCTATGTAGGGTTGTTCGCTTCCATATATACGGGTGAACATGGATAGGGTATAGGTTTTGCCTCCTTGTATGGTTAGAATGGGAAATTTGCAACCATTCCATTCGTCCTGCGTAGCTCCGTGGCGAGAGATGGATAGGTAGGGGTTATCGAAGTGGGCAACGCTGGGATAGCTCACTATCGTTACATAAGGGCGGTCGATACTTAATAGGTTGGGCAGGCGCAGGCTTGCTCCTTTCAATAGATTTACTCCGCTGAAGGTTTGCTTACTGACTTCCAAGCGAATATTCTCTGCATCTTGCTTTATGGTTGATATTTTCTGCTCCAAGCCTTGTTTGTCGGCTTTGTTTTGTGCAATGATGCTTTGGAATTGTTTGTCTGTTGTAACAAACTTTGCTTCGTTCCACTTCTGAGCACTTACCATGAATTCAACTGTGGCTGTGCGTGTTTGCCCGTTGTATTTGGCGGTAATTTCTACTTTACCACTCCATTGGTTAGGACTAATGCCATCAAAGTGTAGTGTATTGTCGCCTACTATTCTTGCGTAGCAATTATAGGGTGTAATATCAATGCTGCTGGGCACAACTTCCGTCTGCCCCACATACATGCGCACCTTACCCTTGTTCTGTGCCAAATTCTCAATATCGCCTTTGTCGTTCGTTTGAAAAACAAAGGTATTTGGCGTTACAACAAGTGTAAGTGCGTCTTCACCTTTTTTGCCGTCTTCTCCAGGCTTCCCATCTTTTGATGCTCGGCGAACAGTAAATGTGCGTTGTGCTATTATTTCTGCCATTATTACTACTACTTTTATTTATTAAAGAGGGGTAAGGGCGTTAGAATTACGCCCTTACATTTTTAATACAACTCCACGCAAAATGCTTGGCTTGCGCTTAGCAAATCCGAGTAAGCAATTTCGAGCGAGTAGCGGGCATTCGGTGCGTCTTTCGTGCACGTTTTGTAGCCGCTTGTGCCCCACGTCGTATCAATGGCGTTGTTAGCGGCAAAACGCCACACGCGCATATTATGCGCCCCCAGTATCACTGCGTCAGTAATATAGGAAGCACCCTGACGTATCTTGAACCAGTGCAGCAGCGTGCCACCTTCGGCAACGTTATCGCCGTTGGGCTGGAATACGTCTATTTCGTAGGGATCCGAGCCATCGTACAGCGTACCGATGGCAAACACCTCCTTATTTGCCGTTGCGCTGGCAGTGTCGGTATCCTTTATGATACATTTAAATATCCCCACATTTACCACAGCTGAAGCCGGCACTGTTATTTCGTTACTCGTAAAGCCGCTAATACCGTTGGCATTACTTGTTTCGAGCTTCGTCCAAACGCCATTGCGTAGCTGATACCACATGTAAGATACGTTAGATGTGTCGATGTCTCCGCCACGCATCAAATCACAGTGTATTTTCAGCGACTTCCCAGCATTATCGAAGGTATCGCCATCGGGCATATAAAGACTTGCAAGGATATTTGCGCCGGCATTCTCCATCTTCGTTATTTCTACCGACGCTACCACTTGCGCCGCTGCCCTTGAAACAGGGTCGGTGTAGGTAGCCTCGCAAGTTATCTTCAAGCCCGTGCAGTCGGTTAGGTTAGCTGCTAACTTTTTGGCAAGCCCAGTGCCTGCTGTCAATGCCTGTGTAGCTGCCGAGCCATCTTGCTTGAGCACACGCCAATTCAAATCGCTAAGATGTGCCGTTTGGTCGCCGCTTTTACCGCTCACCAGCAATAGCGGTGTCAAGGTAAGTGCCGATGCCGCATAGTCAGGCGCAAATGTTTTGCTATCACGTGAAAAAATCTGTGTCAGTGCCTTGTCCGTCTTGAGGACGAAGGTAAGGGTCTTACCATTCACCAACTTTTTTACTGTAAATGTTTTTTGTGCTAATACGTCTGCCATTGTTCTTTATCTTTAAAATGTTATACTTGTTAATATTTTTCTGCCTGACGGGTTTAGGAATTTACACACAAAAGAAGTGTCGCCCATCAAGTCGTCATACGTTACGTTTATTTTATAGCCATCGTTGCTGTGCCTGTCTTTCCACGCAGCATCGCCTGCTTCGTATTCGCTTACACGCTCCCATACGAAGCGCGTAGATGGTAGTTTGTCTGTTACCTCTACGTCATTTTCCCATACGTGGACTTCAAAGGTTGCTTCCCAACTTGTTTGCCCCTCTGTATAGACTGCGCTGCCAGCAGAAGAAAAACCCTCGACACGTAACCCTGTGCCGCCATCTTTGCCCTTGGCTGCATACTGTTTCCACTTCGGTGAATGCCCCGTTGGCTCGTCGGCATTATCATCGACGAGCGAAAGCCACGTGCCCCCAGCGTGATACCACGCTTCGTATTTGGCTGCCACCGTGCCCTGCGTCCAATCACCACGGTATAACACGTTTGGAATGCGCTCACCGTCTGAGCTTACCCACTCGAAATTGCGGCTATTCATAAAAATTTTTTCACTCGACAAATGGAATATTGCATTACCCTTGTTTAGCGAAAAATCGTGAATATTTCGGTACACTTCTATTGTGCCCCCTTCCTCCTTGGAGGTGGTAATCATCGTAACATTCATTCTGTTACGGTACTTCGTCGGGTCTACACCATGGGCAATATCCCACAATGTGTTATGCCCACAAAGCACCACATTGTCGCCTGCCTTTGGTACGTCATTTTTAACGTTTTTGTCGCAATAGGCTTCGTCTGTGGTGATAACGATATACGCTTCTTCGTTTGCCGTCTTTTGTCCAACCTCCGACACACAACGCCAGTAATACGTATTGCTGACGCTCTCATAAACACCTGCCCTTATATTGAAGGTTTGGCACAGTGCTTGGTCGCCTGGCAACCAGTCGTTGGTAATAGCCTTGTCGCCGTCGTCAGTATGGAGGTAGCACTTCCAGCCACCCGTTCCAGGCACAACCTTTTCTATTACGGCATTTGCGCCTGACAGAACGATATTGCCGCCAATATGCTTATACTCGTCAATTTGTAGCGAACGGAATATAGCCTTGCCAATCACCTCTAAGTAGTCAATTTGCCCATGCGCTCGCCCCTTTTCATCAAGCCACACGCCAAAGCCGTTGATGGTACGTTCAAATCCCAATGTTTGAATGGCTTTCAATATGGCGTTACCCGTGCCGTCGATAGCTGTACCATTGTTAAATACAACACCCTTTAAGAAGGTGATTATTTCCTGCGCTGTGTCGGGAGTATTCTTGTTAAGAAATTCCTTAAGTGCACGCTTGGCAGAAAATACATTGTGTTCGCCAGGAAGCGTATCGTCGCCACTGCCTATAATATCAGGAATATCATTTGCAACCTCGCCTATATAGTGCCTTACGTCGTTAATACTGCCTTCCATTGCCGCTATCTTGCCTTTTGCCACAGCATCGCTTATTTCGATGCTTACAAGCGTCGGCAGGTCTATGCTGCGTGAAAGGCGGGTAATACGGCTCATACGATAGCCAACGGGGGCAAAATATTCTGCACTTTCAAGCCGTATGCGTCTGCCAAGAAAAAGGTCGGCGCGCTGCTGCTCCACCCACACATGGTCGGTGTCAGCTTTATATACCGAGTTATCTACGAAATTTTCTTCATTGAATTTCTTTACCGCCTCTAAAAATTCTTTCTCCGCCAACGGATAGTATTCGTCAGGCATACGAAGATGCGACAATATGTATTTGTCGCCTATCTTCGGCACAAGCACGCCACCCGGCACTTGCATCGTGTCGTTGGGAAAGATGGTGATAATTTCAAATTCCTTTGCCGTATCGTCGTAGTTCACCTCAAAGTAATGTTCCTCGCTTGTACCCTGCCCAGCAAGTTCGCTGCCCTCCTGAAAGGCAACACGCATTACGTAGCCACCTATCTTGTATTGGTTGGGGTTGAAGTTAAGTTCCTTATCTTTGAAGTAATATATGGTGAAGGGCTTACCATCTTTGCCTGTGCGCTCCTGCGAACGCACTGCCGACACCGTGCCTATACGGCGTGGGTAAATATCGGCAAAGGCTGCTTCTTCAAAATGATGCACCACACCGTACTTATCCACGTCTTTATCTACGTACTTCTGTCCACCCGGCAGCTGCAGGCGGGTGTGCCCGTATTTGTCTCGGTCAATGTTCTTTGTGCTGCCCAATGGGAAGAGGCGCGAATAGAACTTTACGTTGTCGGCTTTATCACGCTCCAACGATATAAGCCCCTTTTGGTAGCCCAACGTTAAAGGCTCGCCATATTGCGCCTTCGATATGTTGAGCGTTGTGCCGTTCTCAAACCAAAATTCCGTTTTCGCAGCTTTGGCGAGCATGTCCAAAGCATCGTTGCAGTAAGTTCCTTTGTAGTCTATAACAAGGTTCTCCGTCTGCTTCACTTCGCCTAACTTGAACAACTGCTTACCGATGGCGTTGTTTATCGATGTAAGTATTATCTTTGCGTGTTCTGCAGCGGGGGCGGTAAGCGTAAAGATAGGGGTATTTTCGCCGTCGGTGTAGTTGATAACCAAAAAGCGTTTAACAAGACTTTCTATACCATACAGCGTTAGGTTGTACTCCCATTCCCGTGTACTCTTCATACGGGGCTTGAAACGTTCCATCAGCCAATAGCGTTCGCCACAGAAGTCCACATAGTCGTTTACGTCCAGTTGCACGTATTCGTACAGCGTGAACGTCAGCGATAAGGTGTTATCGCCTTGCAGCTGCTTATCTTGCCTACCATTTGCCCCGTCGGCTATGCAGCGTAATGTGTCTTCTTTCGTGAAAATTTCTATCATCGTTTGAACGCTATTTAAATGTCGTTTAAATACTCTTTAAAAGCTGGGCTTCGGCTCGCGGAATGTGGCATGTAGTGCTCCGCAGTGCGCTTCTTCCACCCAAAGGTTGGTAAGGGCATCAAAGGGCGTAAACTCCGTTAAGAAGGTGCGCATCTCAAGCCCTAATGTGGGGAACGTCCATACAAGCCACCCGTCATTGCCTGTCTTCAATGCCTGAATGAAGCGGCGGTAACGCTGTAGGAATTGCGCCTTGCTGTCCGCCATGATGGCGAAATGTAGCTTTATGTCGCGGGCTTCGCTCCTTGGCAACAGACGGTCGGAATACTTCTCGCCGTCCTCTTCGCGGAAGGCTACTGCCACGTGCGCCTTCATCTTGGCAGGTGTCAGCAGGGTTTCGAGGTTCTTCTGTTCGCCCGCCTTTTCTTCCCGCAAAAACACCTGGTACTCCGTCCAAATATCCTTGCCATTTAGCAATACTTGATTTTCGAGTATATTCATTTTACTTTACTTTTATACCATCACGTGCCAACACCTTTATATCGTCGGCAATGTCCTCCAATCGTTCACAATGCTTCGTGTAACGCTCTATCCTTTCCAAGTGGCGTGTAGATGCCTGCATCTGCTTTACGGCATCTTCGAGCTTTATGTCCATTGATGCAAGGTGTATCTGTGCCGATGTCATCAACCCCTCCAGCTTCGTGCCCTGTGCCTGTGTCATTGTCTCAAGGCTGCCAGCACGCCCTTGCTGTGCCGCACCACCAAAGATGTCGATGCCATACTCCTTTGCCTTCTTTTTAAAGTACTCCAGCAGCGATGCAGCCTTGCCACTGTCTGCAGACACGTCGGCAGTGAGCCTATCCAATATGCGGGCATAAGCGGCAAAGCGCTCTTCTTCCGAAAGGTGCTCATCGGTGGCGTATTTCTCCATATCCTTTTGCGCTTTCAGGAAGTACTTTTGCAACACAGCAGAATACACCATATCAGCACCTAATTTTTCGAGCATGCGCCCGACGCTCTCCACCATTGCCTTGCCTGCATCTGTACCGCTTCTAAAAGCGTCCACCAGCGCATTGGTAATTGTATTGCCCAATTCGCCGAAGATGTCCGTGAGGTAGTTGCGTATTTCCTTGAATGCTTCTTCCTGCTGCTTGGCAAGGTCAATAAGGTGTTGCAGGACTTCCTTGCTTGCGTCGCTCATCTTTCGCGTCTTTAAAATGCTTTCAGCGAGTGATATGTTGAACTTACCGTTAGCATCGAGCAGCTTCGGGTATTCGGACAGCAAGCTACTGTAAGTGTCCTTGCCTTTGCCCCAGCCAAATAAGCCTGTCTTTTTGTGTCCTGTTACCACCTTTATGTCATTGGCTTTCTTCCACGCCTTTTCAAACTCTTCGGCTGCCTGCGCCATTACATGTATGGCATTCGTTGCCTTGCCGTATCTGTCAGTGCCGAAAGCCGTCGTACCCCGTTCGTACAGTAAGGCTTCCTGCATCAGCAGCAAGTTGTACGCCTGTTGTTGAGCAATACGCTCTTTCATGATGGCATCGAGGGCTGCCCTGTGGCGTGCGCTGGCAGAAAAAGCCTTGCCTATAATACCAATAGCTTCGCTTACAGCTGCCATGACACCGCCCACTACACCACCATTGGCAAAACCTTTGGCGATATTTGACACACCATTCATAACATCTTCCACCGTACCCATGGCTTCTGCCATGCTGTCGTTACCCATTTCCTCAAACATCTTTGACAGTCCACCGGCTATCTTTCCCACTTCGCCGGCAACTTCTGCCGATGCCTCGGCAAGGCGCTTTATCTTCTTCTCTTTGTCGCTTTTGTCGCCCTTGTTCTTGTCGTCCAACAAGTCTTTTATAGCTGCTGCCAACGCCTTGAAAGGGTTCTTTTTCAGGCTTTCTTGTTTTAGCTTCTGCCATTGCTCCATGAAAGCCTTCAGGGCTTCGGGCGACTGCTGGAGCCGCTTCAGCTGTTCGGGTGTTATGCCCATTTGCGCAATGTCATTCTGTGTGATGGTACGTTTGGTATTGCCTTTTTTATCCTTGATGACGGCTGCTCCATCGGCGGTAAGCTCACCTTTCGCCATTGCGTCCATATACGCCTTCAGGTCGGCGAGCTTGGCTATTACCTTATTTATCTGCTTTACGCTTTTTTCTGCAGGGTCTTCGAACATCTCGACGAATATACTCGCACTGCTCTTCATTTCGTCGAGCTCCTTGTCGTTGATTTCCTTTAGTGCCTTTTCCTTATCTTTTTCGAGCTGTACCAAGGCGGCATCTATGATATTGGCATTATCCTTGTTTCGTCGTGCCAACAGCGTTGCCAGCTCCTTCGTGTAGTTCGTCTCAACAGCCATTCGCTGGGCATTGTAGTCCTGATGCTTTGACAGTAAGGCGTCCAAGGCTTCTTCTTCCTTCTTCTTTTCTTCCTTTACCTTATCGTCATATTCTTTTTTCTCTTTTTCGGCGATGGCAGCGTATTTGTTGTTGTACATCTGTGCAGCCTGTATGCGCTGTTTGGCAGCATCGGCACTTATCTGCGCCTCCTTTTCGGCACTGACAGCCACACCGCCTTTGCGCAGCTTCTTCACCAGTTCCTTGCGCTTGGTTTCTTCCTCAAATATGCGCTGCTTCTCCTCTTCGTATTGCAGCAAGGCTTCGGCACGCTCCTTATCGTAGCCCTCTTTCATAAGTGCCACGCGTGTTTCGGCTATCTTTTTTTGCGCTGCTTTTTCAAGTTCGGCAAGCTCTTCTGCCTCGCCCGACAAGTCTTCTTTTTTATCTTTCTTTATTTTCTCCTTTTTTGTCTTTACCTTCGGCTCTTCATAGCCCTTGTTTTCCACCTTATTGAGGGCAGGCATATTTTCAAGGGCTTTCTGTGCGTAGGCTTCTGTTTGCTTTTGGTTTTCAGCAAGCTGTTTTGTCAGCTCCTTGTTGTCTTCCAGTCGCTTGTTCACCTCTTTCCTAAGATTGTCGTTCGCCGTGCGACCTGCACCCATACCAATACGGGTAGCTCCTCCACCGACGGTCATGCCACCTATCATTTCGGTGGTATAATCCTTGCTGCCTTTCTTTTTGTAATCTTCGTCTGCTTTTTTAAGGCGCTTTTTGTTTTCGTTTATATATTTGTCATTTTTATTTTTTTTATCTTCCAGGTCTATGCGTTCCTTGGAAAGTTTCTCCACTCGCTCCTGATAGGCACGTGCCATGGCAGCCTTCATAATGTCAGCTGCCAACTGTCGATAAGCCGTTGCCGCACGTCCTGCAAGAATAGCTTCCGTTTTCATATTGCCAAAATAAGCAGGATACGCTGCTTGCAAGTTCTTCACTGCAGCCTTTCTGTCCCTCAGACTCTTTGTGTTGTCCTGTGTGGCTTTATAAAGTATATCGAGCTTTGCTTTTTGTACAGCCGCCGAGCGGGCAACCTCCCGCATTTCTTCTGCCGCTTTCTCCTGTGCAGCGGCACTCTCTTTCGCCGCTTCACTGTTCTTATACCACATGGTGATAACGGCACCAATGGCTACCGACAATCCCAGTGTCAGCGTTGCCATCAACGCACTGGCAGCGGCGGAAGAAATGCCAAGTGCCGTTGCAAGGCGGGCATTGGCAGCCGTCCACATGTCAGTAACCTTCGACACAAATTTTATTCGGAACGCCGAATCCTTGTTCAGGGCATTGAATACCTGCTGAATGCCCATCGTTATAGCCATCACGCTTTGCAGGCGTGTCTGAACGCGGGCGAGTTCCTCGTTTTCGCCTACGAATAACGACATTACGCCAGTACCAGCGGTAACAGCACCGCTAAGCCCGTTCAGTCCTGATGCCATTGCCTCCCAGTTGGCATCATCGGAAGCAAGTGCCTTTGTCTGTGCCCGGACGTCGCCTAAGGTGTCGCAGAGTTCGGCAGCCCGCTTTGCCATTCGCTGGTATTGTTCCGTATGCTGTTCCCCGGAAAGGCGCATGCGTGCCATCTCCTGAATAAGGCTGCGGTACTCTTTCGTTAGCTTGCTTACCGAGGCAGAAGCCTTCTTGTGCTCCGCCTCCAAATTAGCCAGCGCACCTTTTTCTTCTTCCAATACGACCTTGCAGGCACGTATATCCAGCATTAGTTCGTTTTGCGCCTTACCCGGTGCTATTTTCTCATATTGTTTTTGCAGACTTTTAAGGTCGCTCTCCACCTGCTTGACCACAGCCTTCTGTGCCGCTATCTTCTCGGTGATGGAAGATGCTGCCTGCTCTGCTGCCGTAGAGAGCCTGCCTGTTTCCTTGGCGGCTTCCTTCGTCTTGTCGATAAGGTCTCCGCCGAATAAGTACTCAATTTCGATACCGTTATTCATCGTTCAGCCTGCTTTGAAAGAAGCCTATTACCGTCTTAGGCTCTCTCGTTGTTTTATTATCTTTTGTATTATTGTCTTTTGATATGGTAGCTGCTTGGTCAGCATCTATGTAACGCGGTGCGTCGGCAAGCATCATCAGCAGTGTTTGGTAGTTCACACCCCACATTATGTAGTCTACCGTCCAACCCGTTGCTTCGGCAATTTGCCATACGAATCCAAAAGGGCTATGGGAGCTTTCAAAAAAGCCCTTTAACTCCCCTTCTTTACTTGGCTCAACCTTGGACGGAGCGGGTTGCTCCATTCGCAAGATTTGATAATATTCGTAAAATGCTGCGTGCCGATTAGCGGAATGAAATGCAGATTGGCAAGCAATAAGAAGGTATCGTCCACCAGCCACAACAGCAGCCAAGCCAGCAGCGGCGCAAAGATAGCTGACACCTTGCTGCGGCAGATGGTGAGTGCCACCATTTGGGCTACCGTCTTGCCGTGCCGGGCAATGAATTGCAGTTGCTCATCTTTCGTGAAGGCTTCCATCTCTTCATAGCTGACACCCATGCTAAGGAATTTCCGCGCTATGCGTATTTGATTACCAAAGCAAGGGCGGCGCATTGTAAGGCGCAAGCTGATGAGCTTCTTTTTAAAAGGAATCTTCCACTGTAGAAGTGGAATGGAAACGCCGATATCCAATAGGGCTTCCGACGCTTCCACCTCTACTTTATTATTCTTTTTCATCAGCCTAGCTGCGTGAGGTTCACATCTACCTTCTTGCTCGGGTCAGCCTTCAGTTGGAAGGTTATCTTGCCCGTGCGCTGCGCACCCGTGTTGTTGGCTGCAGTAATGAGCACGCGTCCACCCTTTGCCTCGGCTGTGAAACCAGCAGGTGCAGCACTCATAGAGAATGCGCCACTGGCAGAAATGTCCACTACCTTTGTCTCACCCGCCTTCTTGAAGTTGAGTTCCGTTGGCTTCGCCTCAATAAAGGGTTTAGTCTCAACAATTTTAAACGGAGCACTGTCGTCGCCCGATGTCAGCACCTCAAGCTCGCATTCAATGTGTAATGGGTCGTCGCCACCGAGCTTACCGCGCACCATACCCTCAAGTGATGCCTTGGCAATTTCGACTGTCTGCCCAGTGCCTGAAATTATCTTCACCGCACCTTCCAACACTACGCTTTCTGACGGAGCTTCCCAGCCGTCTTCCGTTTCCGTGCCACCCATCACTGCCACGCAGTTATCCGGGAGCAACTCGATAAGGTTGAACTTCAATACGTTGGAAGCCGCCTTCTTGCGTATCTTCTTCACCGGGCTGTTACGCACCTGTGCTGCATACAATTTAATGTATTCGGCAGCGTCGCCGCCCCAATCTATACCGTCTTCGGCAATGTTGCCAATTTTCTTGCCATTAAAGAAAATGGCATCAAGCAGCATAATATAGCCGTCGTTTGTTTCTTTCATTTTATCAATTTTTTATTGTACCAACTAAATAATTTAATACCTGCGAACGCCAATGCGCCCAATAATACCAATATGCCGACAAGTTGCAGCAACTTTTGGTAGGTGGGAGGTGGCTTAATAATTTTGGTTTTCGAGACCTTTCCGATGCTTCGCACCGCTTTGTTTTCCTGCGTAGTGCTTGCGTGCCGTGCTAATATTGTTGTCTGCCTTACCTCCCTGTCGATGGGCAGGGTTGAGCCCCTGATATATACGTTGCCATCTTTATGGTAGGCTTCTATTACCAAGCGTCCGCGTTGCCGTCGGAAGACGGCACTATCGGGCAGGTTCAGCAAGCTCTGCATCGGCAGCGTCAGCATCGCCGTGTCCGCCGCTATCTTCTGCGCTTCCGTCGTTGTCAGCATCTGTAGCGAGCTGCTTTGTAGGAAGCTGCTTTCTTGACGGAGAGAGTCGCTTTGAACTTCGCTTTGCACCACCGTTTGCTTCGACCTGCAGCTCATGGCTGATAGGGCAAGTACCGCGGTGAGGGCAATACTGAATAGCCTCGATAGCCCGCGAAAGGCGGTCCAGCGACCGCTTGATGCGTGCGCTTTCGGTGCGTGCCTTGTCAAGCTCTTCCTGTAGTGAATTGATAGTCTTTTCATTCTTCTTTTGATTTTCTACTAATAGTTGTGATATGTCCTCGTACATCGCCTTGTAGGTGTCGTGAATGGCTTTCTTTGCCTTTGCCGACGCCACTTTGCGATTGGCGAGCCACGCAATGGCTGCACCAATGCCACCCGATGGTATTGCCCATTGTAGTATCTGTAGGAGTGTTTCCATTGCGCTTCTTGTTTTTTATAATTGTCGAATTCCTATTGCCTTAAGCCACTGCTGTACGTTGAACGACGGGCAAGCCTTGGGGGCTATTTCGTTGTGCCCGATGATGCGCACCTGCGGAAAGCGGGTGTGGAAGTCGCGTACATAAGCTGCCAAGGCGTTGCGCTGCGCCTCCGTGCGTGTGTCCTTCGGTGTGCCGTCGGCAGCCACGCCGCCCACGTAGACGATGTGGCGGGCTACGGCGTTGTAGCCCTTGGCACCGTTGGTAACTTCAAAGGCGTCCACCTGCATGTCTTCGTTGTTGCGCACCAAGCGTTCCACCTTGCCGTCGAGGTGTATCATGTCAGTGTACCCGACCTGTTTCCAACCCCGACCGCCTTCTGCCTTCGGAGCAGTGTGCCAGCGGCGGATTTCGTCAGCTGACACCTCACGCCCCTCGGGGGTAGCTGTACAATGTATTACTAAGTACTTTAGCTGCATGGTCGTTACACTGATTTGCCTTGAACTATGGCAATAAGTCCCTTGACATCTTGACGCATCGGGCGACCACCGGCACGCACAAGGAACGAGTATATATCACCGTAATAGGCGGGGTCTTTCTCATTTTCAAATACGTTCACTTCACCCAATGCACGGCACACACTGTTTTCGTGCCAAGCCAAGCCTGCCGCAAGGTCGGTAGCCGCACCTTCGGCATCTTCAGCTTTCTTTACGATGCCGTCGCCGTAAATAGCAACTTCCGAGCGCATCATTACGTTGAAGCTAAACAGCTTGCCCACAATACCGCGCTGTGCATCAGCACTGGCAAGGAATGCTTGATTTTGTACAGATGTAAGGTCGCCAAGCAACTGGTCGTACATATACGCATCAAGCAGCAGATAGCGACCTTCCTGCGGTACGTTGTCTGCGTTGAACTTTACCATCAATTTCTGAACGTCGGCACGGCAAAGTGCCTTTCTGTTGCCGGTAGCCTTATCTGTATGCGCACTCACGGAAGCACCAGTTGTCTGCACGCAGTGTTCCTTTTCAGGAAGCCAGCTGTATATCATGCTTTTTGCAACTGCCTCTTGCAGTGTCGCCTTGTCCTGACGCAACACGCTTTCGCGCTTGTTGTACGAAAGTTCCACCGTATCAGCATGTGGAATGCGGATAGGGTCGGTGGTGAACTCGTCGAGGTTGAAGCTTAAATCAACGTCAGCACGTGTGTTTACGTCAGCGGGGAAGCTGGTGCGATTCTTCTTCGTTTTTGACGGTGCGCCAGCATTGGAAATGTGCACCGTTTTACCCATATTAACGAACTCATCGGCGTTGAAAGCCTTGCTTAAAAAGCTGTTATCGGCAAACAAGCCCTCCACGATGGAGCCAATCCAAATTTCTCTTTGTATAGCCATTTCTTTTTTATTTAATTTATTAATTCTATTTACTTACTACCACCTACATGTTAGGCTTTGTGCCGAAACGCTGCTCGAACTTTTCAGCATAGAGGTCGGGGTGATTATCTTTGAGCTGTGTCAGCTTGCCGGCACGGTCGAGCTCGTCCCATGTCTTGCTTTTCCAGTCGCCCATGTCTACGCGCTGGCTGCCGTTTTGAATTTGTGCCGTTACGCTTTGGCGCACCGGGATAGCTTCCAAGGCTGCTTTTGCGCCGGTGAAATCACGGTCGAACATGGCAAGGAAACTTTCTTTGCCTTTGGCGTCGATGCGCCCGTCCTTTACGGCGGCATCAACAAGGGCTACTGCCTGCTCCTGCTCTTTCTTCTTCTGCTCCGCCTTCTGCGCGTCGATGGCGTCGGCAAGCGTCTTGTTCTCTTTTTCCAATCGGTCGGTATTGGCAATAAGCTCGTTTACTTTACCCACGATGTCAGCTTCTGAAGCAGCATCGCTCAAATTTAAAATCTGCGTTAATTTTCCCATCTTATTATTATTGAAAATGTCCTGTAATTCCGTGTACTCCATTGTTGCCGTAGGGGTGCTGTGCTTTGAAAAGTTACCCATGTTCACAAGGTTGCCCTTGCTGTCATACAGTGCCAAGGCGTTGTGGTTTGCACCGATGGTAACGATACTGGCTTCGCGTGCCGTCCATTTCGTTACGGTAGGTGAACTCTGCCCTGGTAGCATCAGGTCGTAAGCGTCGCTGGTTTCCTGCGCCCATGCACCGATAGACGCCATGCGTATGAAGTCGGTATCTACCTTCTTCTGTACCTCCACGGCGCGGGGGTCGGCTTCATCGAATACGGCATCGGCTAATATTTGCGTGCCTTCTATTCGTATGTTCTCCCATCTGCCAATAGGCATCTTCCAGTCATCGTGGTTCAGCAGCATGACGGGGTTCTTTCGGAACTCCTCCAAGTTAGCCCCGGAAGTCAGCATGCGGAAGCCGTAGGTATTCACCGTTTCATCGTGCAATATGAATGTTTTTTTGCTCATCGCTTTTGAATGTTTTGCGATGCAAAGTTAAGGCAAGAAATATGTGTGTGCAAATCGCAAAATACTGATATACAATATATTGTAAATATTGTACAATGCATCTGCAACGCTTGCAACGTCATTATTTTTTGCGCTTATTATATGGTAACTTTGCAGCAGATAAATACAATAAAAATGGACATAAAGAAGAAGAAGGAGCTGGCAAAGCTCATATTTTTGCGGCAGCCGAACATTACGCAGCAGGAGCTTGCCGACCGCGTGGAAGTATCACGTGTTACTATCGGTAAGTGGGTGAAAGACTGGGAAAAACTAAAGCTCAACCTTCTGCAGACACGCGAGGAACGCATCAACTCGACGCTGATGCAGCTTGACCAGCTGGATCGCGCCATTGCGACAAAACCCGAAGGCATGCAATTTCCTGACAAGAACGAATCACAGATACGGCGGAAGCTGACGGAAGACCTTGCCGCACTGGAGCAGGACGCTTCGGTGCGTGATATATATAATGTAAGCCGCCGCTTGCTGGACTGGCTGCGTCCCCGCGACCTTGAAAAGGCAAAAGAGATAGCGAATTACTTTGATGCGTACATTAAAGAACAGATGAGCAATGGGTAAGGTAGATGACATGCAGGCGCTGAAAGAATGGCGCACCTATTATAACAACTTAAAAAAGGACACGGCGGTAGATGAGCTTTCGCCGCTTGAACGTACGAAGAAGCTCGAGTATTTGGAGAGACACCCCGTTGCATGGATAAAATTCTTTTTTGGGCAATATGCCACTCACGAATTTGCCCCATTCCATATTAAAGCCATCAACCGTATTTGCAAGAATAAAGAGTGGTACGAAGTGCTTTCATGGAGTCGTGAGCTGGCAAAATCAACCACCGTTATGATGTGCGTAATGTACCTTGTATGTACGGGAAAGAAGCGCAATATACTGCTTATCAGCAATTCAAAGGATAACGCCACCCGCCTGTTGAAGCCATACAAGGACAGTTTCGAGCGTAATTCGCTGCTAAAGGCTTATTACGGTGATTTGCGGGAGTTTGGCTCGTGGACAGCGGAGGAGTTCTCCCTTACCAACGGTGCAGCCTTCCGTGCACTGGGTGCAGGCGAAAGCCCCCGTGGTACACGCAAAGATGAAGTACGCCCCGACACTATATTGGTGGACGATTTCGACACCGACGAAGATTGCAGAAACCCCGACATCGTCAATAAAAAATGGGACTGGTTCGAGGGTGCAGCTTTCCCGACGCGAAGCGTCAGCGGCAAGCTGCTGGTTGTTTTCTGCGGAAACCTCATTGCTCTTGACTGCTGTGTGAAGCGAGCGGGCGAGAAAGCCGACCATTGGGACATTGTCAATATACGGGACAAGAACGGCAAAAGTACATGGGCGGCAAAGAACACCGAAGCAGATATTGACAGGGTACTGTCGAAGTTGTCTACACGTATCGTTCAGCAGGAGTTCTACAACAACCCCCTTTCCGAGGGCGAAGTGTTTAAGGAAATGACGTGGGGCAAATGTCCGCCCCTTTCAAAGCTCCAACTTGCTGTCGCATACGGCGACCCCGCACCGTCTAACTCACGCAACAAGGCAACATCATTCAAGGCATTATTCCTTATCGGCTACTACGACGGCAATTTCTACATTTACAAGGGCTTCCTTGACCATGTGGTGAACGACGAGTACGTGAACTGGTATTATTACATACACGACTACGTGGGCGATAAGTGCCAAGTGTTTTATTTCATCGAGAACAACAAGTTGCAAGACCCGTTCTACGAGCAGGTGTTCTTGCCGCTGTTTGCCGCCAAAGGGCAGGAAAGGGGCTTTATACCCATTTCGCCCGACACCCGCAAGAAGCCCGAGAAATTCGACCGCATCGAGGGCAACCTTGAGCCGCTCAACCGTCAGGGCAAGCTGATACTCAACATCGACGAAAAGGACAACCCGCACATGCAACGTTTGGAGGAGCAATTCCTGCTTTTAAACAAGCGCATGAAAGCCCCTGCCGATGGCGTGGACTGCATAGAAGGCGGTTGGTACATTCTCAACTCAAAGATACGCACTTTGACGGTAGACAGCTACACCATCGGGCAACACAAGCGAAGCAACAAAAGATACTGATATATTATGGAACAGTGGAACTACACAGGCGGCTTCCTTACGCCACAGGAAGTGGAAACGCACCTTTATAAGGAGGCGATAGATACCATCAGCCGAGAAGATGACACCATACTACTTGCTGCCATCGACGCTGCCGTGCAGGAAGCGGCAGGCTACCTCGGCGCATACGACAGGGCGAAAATATTCAACCAGCCAAAGCCGAAGCAGCGCAACGAGTTGCTGCTGACATTTGTAAAGGACATTGCCGTGTGGCATTTCGTAAACCTTTGCAATGCCGGGGCGGAACTCGAATTAAAGGAGAAACGCTACGACAGGGCTATAGCGTGGCTGCGGCAGGTGCAGAAAGGCGAAGTAACGCCATCGCTGCCACGTGCTGACGACGATGGCGACGGCAAGCCTGACGGCAGCAATGAGTACATATTCGGGAGCAACCCAAAACGTAACCAACATTTTTAAGCAATGAGCAAGAAAAAGAATACGACAGTAACCAAGATTTCAAAAGCGGCAGAACCTGTCGTGGTCAATCAGATAGTAGTAAAAGCCCCCACGCGAAAGGTGTACGACGTGGGCGATTGGCGCAACGCCCTGCGTTCTGCCGACAGCGGACGCGTGAAAAGCCTGTACGACCTTTTTGAGGACGTATTGATAGATGGCGTGCTTGCCGATGCCGTAAGCAAGCGCATCGACGCAGTGCTGAACTCCGAGCTTACCTTCTTGGATAAGGACGGCAAAGAGGTCGAAGAAATTACCGACATTATGGACACCACCGACTGGGAAGAATTGCTGCGACAGATAATGAACGAGCGCATTTACGGGCGCAGCGGCGTTGAGTTCATCTGTACCCCTGACAGCTTCCATATTGCGCCCATACCGGCAAAGCACATCAACTTGCGCAATAAGTGCATTGTCATTAACGATAGCGACGAAAAGGGCGTGCCATACGAGGGCGACACATCGCTGCTGATATTGGGGCACGAGCGCAACTACGGCTTATTACTGAAAGCTACGCCATTTGCCATTTACAAGCGTGGCGGCTTCGGCGATTGGTCGCAATGGATAGAACTGTTTGGCATGCCACAGCGCATCGGTAAATACAACACTTACGACCCCGAAAGCCGTAAGCTGCTGGAGCAGGCATTGGAACAGGCTGGCTCGGCGTCTTACGTGGTGATACCCCGAGAGGCAGAGGTCGAAACAAAAGAAGCAGGCAGTGGTAGCGGGGCTTCCTACAACGAATTCCGTCAGTCCTGCAACGAAGAAATGCTCATTACCATCTTGGGGCAGACACTCACAACAGTGCAGGGCGAAAATGGTGCACGCTCATTGGGAGAGGTGCACAAAGAAGTAGAAGAGGGCAAGAACAGAAGCGACATGCGTTTTGTGCAGCGTGTGCTCAACAACCACGTACTGCCGCTGCTCGAGGCACGCGGCTACCCCGTCAATGGCGGCAAGTTCGTTTTCCCAAAGGCGGCAGAGCAGCTGACGGTAGCCGACATTGTGCAGCTGTCAGACATAATGCCCATACCGCAAAGCTACCTTCACGAGAAATATTCTATACCTGTGCCTGAAAACGACGAACCAATAGCACGGCGACAGCCAGCCACCTTCGAGCCTGTGAATATCAACGAGGGCGAAGGAACGACAGCCGTGCAGAATAGCGATGGTGGTGCAGTACCGACAAACAGCACACAGGCACGTCAAAGGGCAGAAGCATCTTTCTTCAGGCGACTAAGAGATTTTTTCGTCGCAGCCCCCACGATGATGGGGGCGAACTCGAAGTTACCATACCCCACAACGACGCTTAGCAACGACACGCTCGATAACCGCCTGATAAGGCGTGTGGCAAATGGCGATGCTCCTTACTTTGATGCGGAGCTATTCAGGTTCATTGCCGACGACCTTTTAAACGCCATTCATAAGGTGTTTAAACGCCCCATAAAGAATGCCGACTACGTCTACGACAACTTCGACCCTGCATTCGTAACGGCAATGGAGCAAAACCTTTTCCACTTCTCTGCGGCAAAGACACTGGCAGAGGTGCAGAAGCTGAACCAGCTGTACCGCAAGGCAAAGAGTTTTGAAGAATTTACTGCCGAAGCGCAAAAGCTGTGCGGCAAGTTCAACAAGGTGTGGCAACGCACCGAGTACGAAACAGCCAACCTTACGGCGGAAGCTGCCACGAACTACCAGCGGCTCATTAAAAAAGTAAACCTCTTTCCTTTTTGGCAGTATGTTACTGCCGGCGACGAAAAGGTAAGGGAGGAACACCGAAAGTTAGACGGTGTTATAATGTATTGGGACGACCCGCGATGGGACAAAATCTATCCGCCCAATGGTTGGAAATGTCGCTGTAGGGTAAAACCCTTATTGCGTAATGAAGCAAATGGGACTATTGTCAAGGAATCGCAACAGACGGTAGATGAGTTTTTCGGGACTAAGGAATGGGCTAATTCTGTAGCTTCGCACTTTGACCACAATCCCGGCAAGCGCGGACACGTCTTCAACGCCAATCAGATGTATGTTAAGAAGTTCCCAAACAAGGCTACAAAACTAATGGATAAGGTAACACCTGACGATTGGGGGCTCAAGCATTCTTACAGGCAGCTTATTCGTGATGCCACGAAAAAGGCAAGTCTATATGAAGGCAATGCCGCTGATTGGTGGAATCTGCGCAAAAAGGTCGTAGAAAATGAAGAGGTCTTACCTGTCAAGGACCTCAACAACCGAACGTGGTACATGGACAGGAAAAGTTTTGATGAGCATACCACCGACACCAAGAAAAAGCGTGCTTTCAGAACAAAATACCTTGATACCATCAGCGAGGTAATGAAAGACCCTGATGAGGTTTGGCTTAGCAAAGACCCTGATATGGACCAAACGCAAGATAATTATCTTAACCAATGGCTTTATATCAAGTATTACGAAGGTGTGGCTATTGTGTGTGTCTGCAAGTTACAAAATCAACAGATGAATTTCAAGACATGGTACGAGTTGCACGACGATAAGATAAGAAAAAGCTTGCTGATATACAGGAAGGAATAAAAGGCGAGAAAGTGCAGTCCTTACGTCCGCCGTCCTAATTCTTGGTTTCGCCACTCGTGGCAATTCCGCGTCATACGGTTGGATAGTGGTGTCTGCACCTTTTCTTCGGATTGATGCCAACCCCCGCTGGTATTCCAGACTATGGCGAAACTCCTATCATCCGCGAGGACATTTCGTATCATTATCCCAATTGTTGGCACTGCACTTGCAAAGATAGCTAATAAATTCAATAGAACAACCCAAATTCGACAAAAATATGAATTTAAGAGAATTAGAAGCATACTTAAGCAGGCTGCCCGACGAACTTATGGGCGACACTGCCGAGATTGTTGCCGAAACGGCTACGGAGTATTTCAAGGAGACTTTTCGCAAAAAGGCTTTCGACGGCAACCCGTGGGCGCCTGCCAGGACGGCAAAAAGGCGTGGGTCGTTACTCATCGATTCGGGGGCTATGATGAACAGCATTCGCCCGCTGGTTGTATCGCCACATCGTGTGGTTATTGCTGCGGGCAACCAAAAGGTTACATACGCTAAGGTGCACAACGAGGGTTTTGATGGCGAGGTGCAAGTGCCGGCACACACCCGCCGCACGAAAAAGGGTAGCACCAACGTAAAGGCGCATAGCCGAATGGTGCATATTACACAGCGCCAGTTTATGGGCGACAGCGAGGAACTGAACGACAGAATTAAAGGAAGAATAGTAGATTACATTAAAAATTTGAGCAATGAATAAAGTTTTTTTTCTTGCCGTTACTAACCATATTGCGGCAAATGTTTCACAAATTAAATGGGTAGATGCCGACGAAGGTCAGCTTAACGTTGCGTGCCGTCCGCCTGTGGCGTTTCCGGCTTGCTTGGTAGATATTAGCTACCCGCAGTGCGAAAGTCTGTCGGGTGGTGTGCAGCGCATTCGTGCAAGGGTTGAGCTTCGGGTGGTGTTTGCTATTCAGGGCAGCACGAATGCTGCTGCACCTGCTGCTGTGCGCGAGCGGTCGTTGGCTCGGTTCGATGTGTTGGAAGCCCTGCACAAGGCGTTGCAGTGGTGGAATGGCGGCGGACTGTTCAACCCCTTAAAACGCATCAGCTCCACGTCGGAGCGCAGAGCCGATGACTTGAAAGTGTATAGGGTGGTTTATGAAACGGAGTTTTTTGATTAGTGCCACTCGAAGCCGGGGAACTGCTTTGCCAGCTTCTGTGTTGTTGGGCGTTGCTCCAGCAGCGAGTGTAGCAGTTCGTCCTGGTCTACCAGTGCGTTCTGTATGGTGCGCTCGCCCACAAAGAATTCGTAGTCGGAGAGTATTTTCATTACGTCGTCGAAGCGGCGGCGTTTTATTTCGGTCCAATAGTAGTAGCGGGCTGCGATGGTGCGGTTGCGCTTTGCCAATCGGTCTTGTGGTGTGGTAATGGTGGTATCACCGCTGGGCAGTGTGAAGGCTCTACGGCGTATTTTTGTTTCGCGTTGTGCTACTCCTCCAAGACCAAAATTTAACATTAGCTGCTGTTCCATAAAAACAAAAGATTTTAGCAGTACAAAGATACAAAAAAAGATGCTGACTGCCAAATTGTCAGCATCTTTTTTATTGACTTATCTTCTTTAGGTTCGACCAAGTATCTCAGAACGTAGAGCTCTCTACTTTTTTACGCTCGAAAACGCCCATTATTGCCGTTTCGGCAACCCGCTGCACCTCATATTCTGTCATTATAGGAGCAAAGTGTTTGGCAATATAGTGCTCGGCAACTGACGTCGAAGCAGCCTGCACCAAATAAACACGGCTATTTTTGCGCTCATTTCCTGTCTTTTCGTCGATAGTAATAAAGGCTACCTTTGCCTTGTAAAATTTACTATCCTTATCGTCGTTGGACAATAACACCTCGCTATACGGTGCTATCGCCACCGCCCTTACGTCCGTTTCGCCCGCACTTACGTAGGCTACCATTTCTGACACGATGACTGCTTCCGCTGCGCCGAAGCTGATAGCCTCAACCACGTACTGTTCTGTTACTTTCTTTTGTGCGCCGTTGTCCAGCGTCTTCTCGTAACGGTACTTTACCTCGTACCACATGCTTGTTTTACTTCTCATTTGCTTTTTATTTACTGTTATTTACTTTGATTGAAAAGGCTTAGTTCGTCGCCTTTCTGATATACTATCTCCACCCCCGACTTTTCGGGCGAGTCGATGTCGCGCAGGGTATCCTCGTCCAACGGACCGAAATAGAACCCCTTGTCACCTTCCATGTACTTTACGGGGGCTTTTATCAGTTTAACCCGTATGTGTATGTGGGGGCGGCGCGGCATTTCGGGCTTGCCCGTAAGCCATTCAGGCTTGCCACAGGTGCAATTTCTGTAGACACCTTCCACTTGGTAAATGCGCCCTTTGTAGCATTCTTCGTGCCCAACCCAGTGGCAGGTGAACTTATCTCCTACTTGTATCATATTTTATTACCATTTAAAATCTAATGATGTTTGGAATATATTTGGCTCTTTATATCCTCTATGGTTGAGCAGAAAATCTTTTTCAAGTAGACTTCTTATTTTTTTCCGAACCTCTTCTGATACATTGTTCTTATCGGCAAGGAAATTTACTTCTAAAGCCCTTTTAAGGCTACCTTTTATTTGCTTATCGTCAAGGTATATAGAGTATTCTGTAAACGTTCTATTAGAATGTTCAGCATCTTTCAACTAGTCTTCTGTTTGAAACCTTGTGTAAACGGTGTTTTGATACAATTTTACCTTCTTATCGTTTTTCTCAAAACCACCATCATTTTCAAAAATAACGGAGATAGCCTCTTTCTTTCGTATCTTGTTGATTTTCGCCCAACCATAAAAAAACCTAAATAAAGCCATAACCATAGTTTTAACTTTCAGTCATACCCAATGGAATAAGTCTCCACCTGTCGTTATCGTCCCTCACTTCGGCACGTATGAACTGCTTGCTCACTGTCGGCTGATAGCTTTCTTCGATGATGCGCACGCCCTCCAAAAAGCGCTCGTTACCGTTGTCTTCCGCTATCTTGCGCAGCTGTACGATTCGCGAAGCCTTCAGCGTGCCCTGTTTGTCGCGGGACAGTAGGCGGAACACCATATTAACCAGTGCCTGTGTTTCGGTGTCTTTTGCTAATGAAGTAATGTACTCCTTCACTATGGCGATACCGTCTTCCACCGTGTCGCGGTAGCCATCGGTGGTGTATTGCCCTATCGTAAGGCGCATGTTACCGTCCGATGTTGTGAAGGTATGTGAGCGCTGGTCAGCGTTTTTCGTTTTAAACAGCTCCACCTTGGTGGCAATAATGGTTTTAAAATTTTCGACAACCTTTTGTTTTATTGTGCGAATGTCGCCTGACAGCTCCAGCAATATTGGTATTGTCGTACTCACTTCGTCATCTACCATCTGCTTGTAGGTTTCACGTTCTGCCTTGGCTTTCTCCGCCTTAGCTTTCTTTTCTTCCTCTGCCTTGAATTGTGCGAAGCGTGCTTGCTCCTCGGCAGTCATTTCAACTTTTACTTTGTCCATTTTCTTTTTGTTTTTTGATGATGATTCTTATTTTCTTGTTTACCTGGTTAAGGTCTTCTATTGTTAGCTTTCTGAAAGGCTTGCTGGCTATCCGGGGGTTCTTGCAGAAAGCGTCTACGGTTGCCCAGTCGGTGGTGTCCAGCCCGTATATTTGCAGCTGGTGCAGAATTGCGCTGCGTGCCTTGCGCAATGCTGCCTGCTTCAGGGCTGCTTTGTTGTCGTTGTTCACTACCCTCTCCATGTCGCGGCACATAACGTCGTACTCCCACTTTGATGTCTCTCGGAGCGACTTTGTGCGCCCCTGTGTGTATTGCCATACAAGTGTATCCTTGTCGGCGTGGGGCAGCTGCTTCAGCAGCATGTAGAAGCGTGCATAATTTCTTTCTCCTGCCATGTTATTTTATTTTGTAGGTTAATACCGGGCAGCGGTTGCGCAACACGTCTAACACTGTTATGCCTTCGTCTTTTTTGAGACGAGTGCCTATCGTACTTCTGATGCTTTGCTTCGGGTCGGTATTTTTGTGCCATTCTAAAATACAGAACCTTATGTATTGCTCCAGCTCTTGCCAAAAGGCGAGCGTATCTTCCACCTCATCTTCTCCATAGCGGCATACTACCTGCCACTGCAAATCAAGTAACCACGCTGGCTTTCGGCTAATCACCGAGTAACGCATTAACTGTCCTTTCTTTACTTCCATATTATTGTTTATTTATTACTTTGCTTATTCCAATATTCTGCCGCACGCTCTTCCCAAATGGTATAATAGCCACGATTGCCAAAGTACCGCCCTTTGCTTATTGCCCTGTAGCCCTCCACCCATATTTTCAGCGATGCGCTGTACATCGCACTTTGGGCGGTACGCCCGAGTGGCTTCAAGCCATCTGCCTGACTGATGAATATTATCAGCTTGCCGGCATGCCGCTTGCAGAACGCCTCATACTCGCCCAGCGAAATATGGGCGTACTGAAAACTGTCCACTACGACAATATCAGGAGCACGCCGCCTGCTTAGCCTGTCGTCAAGCTCTGCAAAGCTGTCGTTCAGCAGCACAAAGTTGCTGCCCACATCGCCCATACCTACGCGCACCAGTGCGTTTTGCATCGTCAGGCTGCTGCCTTCTTCCAGCGAGTCGTAAGCCACCTTACCATAGCGGGCAAGCTGCTTGCACAGCTGCAGCACAAAGGACGTCTTGCCGTTGCCGCTCTTGCCCCATATAAACCAAACCCCGCCCTGCTCGGGTTGTCCGAAGGCTTCCTGCCATTCACCCTCGAACTCATATACCTTTCTGTTCATACGCATTAAATCTGTCATACTTAGTGCCTTTTTCAACATTTCAAATACTATTTAATCGCCGTTTAAATACCGTTTAATTATTTCATTCGCTTTTGCTTGTGCACGGCTTTCTTCACACGGCGCAGGTCGAAGTCGTACTGCTCAGCATCTTTCATTACCGCCGATGTCTGCTTTTCGTTCAAGCCGTTGCCTGCACAGATGGCGTAAACATCTGCGGGCGATGTGCGCTCCACTTCAAAGAACTTGCGCCCCATGCGGCTGTGTATTTCGTTGTAGCCGCATTTGTTATAGCGCAAGCCCATTTGCATGCGCCGCTTAATGTAGCTTGTTGAAAAGAACACAATGCCGCACTTATCTTCCAGCCTATTGTATAGGTCGATGAAGTAGTGGAATACACGTTCTGTTAGTTTGTCTGCTTCGTCGAATATCAGCAATGGCTCTTCCATCTGCACAAGGCTGTCGATAATGCGATCGAGCAGTTCACGAATGCTGTAGCCTTCCGTTCTTAACCCCACCTTACGGGCTATTTCACGCACAAAGTCGCTCTTGCGCATATCTTCGCTGCAAAGCACGTAAAAGGCTTCGCGCTGTTCGTCGGCAAAAAGGCGTGCCGTGGTTGTCTTGCCGCAGCCTGCATCGCCTACCACCCACGTTACGTTTTTCCACTGCTTGGCGTCATTCAGGGCAAATACCATTTCTTTATATGCCGTTGTTTCCACTATTTGCCAGCCGTCGCCCTGCTTGTGGCTTATTTGCGATGCTACATTTTTCCACATTTCGTCGGTGATATTTGCCCAGTTGCCTTTCAGCATTTGACTCAGCGTTGCTGCACTGATACCCACAAGACTTTGCGCTGCCTTGTTCTGACTGCCATACTTGGCTACGTATGCTTTCAAACTCTCTACTATCTGTTGTTTTTCGTTTGTTCTCATTGTTGTTGTTTAAGTTGTTTATAATTTATCCGCCGTCTTCCTTTCGTCATACTGCACCTCTGCCCAATCCATATTGGATAGCTTCTTCGTGTGCTGCCCCAGCTCCACCACTTCGGCATAGTTATCGCCTTCAAGCCTGCCAACACGGTCTATTGCCTGTTGCTGCTGCTCTGCGGTCAAACCCTTGGGCTTTGGATAATACAGCCCGTTCTGCTCGGGGTCAGTACCATATCGTTGGGCTATCTTCCTGCCCGCTACCACACGTTCTATTCTGTCTTGCTTGCCACGCTCAATATCAGCATGTATGCGTGCCTTTTCTTCTGCGCTTTGGTCTTGCATTGCACGGTGTATCTGCATATACGGCTTCGCAACAGTGCAGAAGTGCAGCTTTTTAGCACGGTCAATGGAATAAAGGTTTACCGTTGTCATATCCTGCGGGTCATACTGCACGTAGAATTTCTCCCACGTGTGCAGCCTTCGCCATTCCCTGTCGGGTATCGTTTCGCCGTCCTCATCAGTAGTGAATACCTCCCAGTGGTAGTGCTTTTTGTCTATCGTCATCTTTATACCGCTGTCGGTGAATGTTACAGGTTTGTCGCTCATTATCCAAAACATATCCTGCATTTCGTACTTGCCCACGGCAGGTGTGTCTTCGTTCACGCTGCCCTCGTAAAGTGCCATGCGGCTGCTGTCGTGCTTTGGGTGCTTTGCTTCGTTCCATTCCTTGCGGCACTGGGCGTACAGCTCGCACAATTCCTGATATGTCGGCAATTTGTCGCGGTTGGCTGCCACCATTTCCATGTTGGGGCGGCTCGTTTCTTTTTTCGCCGTAACATTCTGCCCAGTGAAGTTGAAGTAGCGTGCCAACACTTGTTGTTGGAAGCGACCGAAGATGCTTTCAATCGTCTTCGATGCGCCATTGTGAGGCATCGTGGGGCGGTGTATGTGGCAAAGCCTATCCAAAAAGCCCTTTTCCTTTTCGTCGCCAGTGGGCTTCTTGCCCTGTCGGTTCAGCTTGTTGTGTCCGCCTTGGTTATCGTGCACAATTTCGTAGGGCTTGTGCCCGCTGCGCTGCACCGCCATGCGGAAAGCGCCGTACTGCGCCTCGAAGTTCTCGCTTTCGCTGATGTGAAAGCCCAATAACACTTCGCTGAAGGCATCTACCACCTCGTACACGTTTATCGTCTTCACCGTCTTTCCGTCCCGATAGTACAGGTTAAGCTTCGTGCCGTCGCCATACCAAAGACTGTCGCGGCGTTCGGGCAACATCGTGCTTTGCTTGCGTCCGAAGCGTTGGCGGGCAACCTGCTCGCCATGCACGGCATCACACCACAACTGTTCAATCTTAGGGCTGTACAGCCACGCTTGCATGGAGCGCACGCTCTTAAGCTGCTTCCACCCACGGAACACCGCTATTTCGTTGTACTTTGCAAATAGCTGCTCATCGTTATATCGTGGTGTATGGCTGCGCTTCAATGCTACCAACACGTCGCGTCCTTCGGCTGTTATCTTTATGGTGTTTACATTGCCGAGCTTCTTGCTGACGACGCTTTCGTAGCCGTCCTTCTGAAAGGCGCATATACGTGCTTTCAGGCGGCTAAGGCTGGCAGGCAGCGTGTGGTGGTAGCGTTCGCGCAGCTCTTCGCTGTTCTGCAACACCATCTCCCACACGTCGGTAGCCCTTGCATTGAGGCTTGCCATCATCGCCTTGCGTTCAGCTTTCATGCGCACCAGCTCGCCCAGCACACTGGCGTTGGTGGTGTATTCGGCTATCAATTCTTTGTCGAGCGTTGTGTACTCGCCATTCTTGAAGTATTCGTATTCTTCAAAGAAAGTGCGTGCGCTTTCGTCGTACTTCACCGTCTTACGCAGTTCCCTTTCACGCAGCACTTCTTCGGGGTTGCCGTACTTCTCCATAAATCTTTCCCTATACTTTTTCGGCATGGAATCAAAGCTGTACAGTGCGCATCTACCCTCGCCACCGCCACGGCATACACAGAAGATGTTCTTGCGGAATAGATTTGATTTTAGCGTACCCTTTTTCATCACAGGGTCGCTTCCACCAATCAGCTCCGCTTCTGTTACGCACAGCATTTTGTTGTAATATTCCATACTTCGCTGCCTTTTTTTATTATCTTTCTACTTCGCTACGTTGCAACTTTCGGCTGTCCAGTATTTTTGTAAGGCAGCTTTTCAAGAATTTACACAGCCATTTTTCCTTGCTGTTGGCAATCATTACCACAACTCCGCCTGCAGTTTCACGTACAATTACAGAAGTATTCTTTTCTGCAATCTCTAAAACAACATTTGTGTCCTTTCCAAAAGTAACTTTCATAGTTTTACCTCCTTATAAGCCTGCAGCAAACAGCTGCTCTATGTATAACCTTTCTATCGTGCAGTTCTCAACCCTGTGGCGAATAACGCCTGCTTTGTCGTACACCTTTACAGTACCAGTAGCTAATTCGGCAACGAGCTTTGCGCCGTTGGGAAATTCCTGCACCATTTCGCCACTTGCTGTGTTGTGTATCGTTTCAAATACGGGCAGTTCGTTCATAAGAACGCCACCACGGTGCAAAGCCAACTTCCGTATGCGCTTTGCCAAATCGCTGTTGCCTCGCTTTGCATCGAAACCCAATGCATGGTTCACCATAACAAGCGAAACATCGAACGCCTGCATTATCCACTCTTTCTCCTTCGTTGAAATTTTAATATACTTCTTCATTTTTCCTTTACTACTATTGTTAAATTGAATTTTTCTTCACTGACAGCTTGGATCCATATATTATCGTCGCCAAAGGCTTCGCCGATGGCATTCAAGTCGGAGGCACATAGTGCGCCGCTAACACCAACTGTTAATATTGATGGTATGTGTTGTAGCACACTCATTACAATAATTTTTCGCTGGAGGGGTAAATTTTCAATTACCTCCGCAACTTCTTCTTTTGTCCATTTTTCCATATTACATATTTTTTATAGTTAAATTTCTTATTTGTAGCCCCTTTTTCGTATCTTTGGGGCGTGTAATAATTGTAACACGTTGCAAAGATAGGATATTTTCTAATCATCGCCAAATAAAAAGTGAGAAAATTTTCTATTTTCTTTAGGCTGATAATATTTTTGTTATGGTTTTAGAAAGAATAAAAGAATATATAGATTATAAAGGTATTACTATTGCTGCCTTTGAGAAGAGTATTGGTATGTCTAATGCTTCATTTGGTAAATCATTGAAGTCAGGAAAAGGCATTGGTTCTGATAAATTAGAAAAAATCCTAAAAGTATATACGGATATTTCTTCTTCGTGGCTGCTTACTGGCGAAGGTACAATGCTAAAAAATGACACCCCACCACCACTTGAGGCAGCCGTTCAGCCGATATACCAGCCATACAACCCCGAAAAAAAGGTAGACAACCAAATTATTAACCTGTACGACTTCGAGGCGACGGCAGGCTTGCGCTCGCTGCTCGATAACCGGCACGCCAATATCATCGACACTATTAAAATACCCAACATGCCTAAATGCGATGGTGCTATACACATTGTGGGCGATTCGATGTACCCGCGCTTGAAGCCAGGAGATATAATTTTTTATAAAGAATTACCCATCGACCTGCAAAGCATTCTATACGGTGAAATGTACCTACTATCTTATAGCATAGATGGCGACGATTACTGTGTGGTTAAGTACATTAAAAGGTCTGATAAGGGCGAACCATTCATAACACTGGCTTCACACAACCCGGCACACGAAGACACCGACATTGATTTCCGCTGTGTTAATGCCATCGCCCTTATCAAAGGATCTTACAACCAAACAACTATGTCCTAAATGTAAAAATATATAAATTATGAATACTAAAAAGATAAAAAGCAAAGAGGAAGAGGAATGAATAAAAAGGCTTCCATTAGAATAAACAGTATGGCATAATTCTAACCAAATACAAATATAATTATGAAAAAGAAAAATTATTTATTATTTCTATTAATTTCTATTTTAGTATCTTGCAATAGTAAAGAAGAAGTATTTACCACTCATGACGTTTGGGTTATGGGGTTTAAGGCTTTGTCTATGGATTCTGACAGAGACCATTGTTCTACTCGCTTTCTTTTCTTTAAAAAATCTATTCTTTCAGAAATAGATCCAAAATCTTACACAGCGAATGATTTTTCGGAGTTTGGGAAAATAAAAGACCCTATATTTTTTAATTTAGCTGATAATGGCTTTTTAAAAACAAAAGATGGGAATATTATTTATCCTGTTTTTGATATATATGTTTCCGAGAAATCAGAAACGTATGGAACTGTAACTATACCAGTTGGCAAATATGTTGTTTTTGCTGTTAGTAGGGACGTAAATTACCCTGCTCGAAGTCAAGCGGCGTTAAAATATTGTATGAAAGAAATTGAAGTAAAAGAAAGGACATCTGAACTTATTTTATCACCTACATTCCCCACAACATATTCAATGTACGGGTTGGTTCCATGGGTAGATGTAAGTGAAAAATTTTCTTACAATTGGAAATAAATAAATATGTTATGAGTTACTAAAGATTTTACGCCGCTTTCTCTCTATATAAGACACAAAGCACCATACGAACCACATCGAAGGCTACTATTTGGTAGCCTTTTTATGTGCTTTTAATCGGCACGCACACACGCTTTTAGGCGTTTTATTTTATAAACAGAGCACAAAAAATATTGATTTACAGGCGTTTAAGATAGCATTTAAATATTAAAACGCTTGCCAAACACCCCCCTTTTTCACTGCCAAATACCCCCCCTTACTCGATAAAAAGTGCCAAATTTTACATAAATTAAGTACATAGCAGGGGCGTATTAACACTTAAAACACCGAAAAATGCATACCCTAACGCATACCCTTTTGTTCCGTTTCGTTTTTCAGTGCATACCCTAACGCATACCCAAATGCATACCCAAACGAGTGTTTTAACATTTAAACGGCAAATATAAGGGTAAAAACGGGTAAATACGCAAAGCATCTGTATAAAATCGTCTAAGTATCGTTTAATCAAGCATTTACGAGCCTAAAGCGGTGTAAAATAGTGCAAAAAGGGCTATTATACCGTTTAAAATAGCTTTAAAAGTGTTTAAGTGCTGTTTAATCAATGACTTACAAGCATAAAAGGGGTGTAAAAAGACGAAGAAACGGCTGTAACACCGTTTAAAATGGCATAACAACCGTTTAAGTGCCGTTTAATCAACGATTTATAAACCTTTATACTGTGTTATTATCGCTTTCCATGGTATATGTGTAGCTTCTCGCGTGTTATCCCGAGCACCCCATTTATTTGCGTTCTAAGCCCTTTTTGTCGCCACAACCTGTAACTATTCGCAACCCGTGTGTTTACGGCATTCTATGCGTTCTATACGTCTAATTCGGCGTACCGATGCAAAGCAAATGCAAGCTCGATGTCTACATTTCTTTACCTGATGTAAACTTTTCGTGCTCAAACACCGTTTAAATGCAAAGCAAATGTAAAGCAATGCAAAGCAATTTTATACGATTGGTTTTTGTGCTTATCCTGTCTAACTATCTGATAATCAACAAATCTGTCGTATCATTTCGTTATGCAGTCTTTACATATCACGGAACACACGGTGTGGGCATTCCTGTGTTTCATTAATTTTGTTTTTCATTTGTGCCATAGTATCTGTGCACTCATGATATTCTTTTTTAGAAGTGTGGCACCGACTCACGTCGCCACCACACTGAATTAAAATAGATTAACTGAAACTATTTATATTTCTAAATACGGACGTACCGCCTGCAATGAATCAAACCAATCGAATTATTCTGAGACGGGACGCGCCGCCATCCCATAAGCCCCAGCGCCGCTGTTCAGCGGGTACACGCCGCCCGAGTCGAAATACAGGCTGCAACCGGTGTACGAGTTGCCCGGAACCGACGACAAATAGTAACCGCCGGTACCGACGAAGTTCAGCGAACCATCACTAATGTTGCGAAAGCCCGAAGCAGGGAAGTTGATAGTTGCCGTCTTACTGCTATTGGTCCAGAAATTATGACCGAAGTTATTTTGGTAAGTCTGCCAATTGTCTGTACCGTCAACATTCATTGTGCCACCATTTTGACCATTAGCCGTAAATCCTGTAAACGCATTATTTGCTGGCATCTTGAAACCAACAGGACAAGGATCGTAAACAGTCTTAACGACTGGATTGTCATTACCTTGGTTATAACTTCCTGTTACTGTATTATCAGCTGACCAAAGGTTATAATAGCCATAGTTGGTGTACATTGATGAACCGTAGATATAGAACTTATCTGGATTCTGAATATTGTTCATAATAGTCATGTTATCACCAGCATTCTGCGTAAAATGGCTATTTGCAGCTAAGTCAGATGCGTCAACACCAGGGAAGGCATCCTTACGACCGAACTGGTAAAGGGTGGTAGCACCCTTCTTAACGTTACCAGGATTCTGGGTAATATTGATAACAGTCTCTTGTGCTACCCCACCATTCTTAATGGTCTGCACAACCTTGACTTTGACAGTACGAGCTTTGTCGTATGTAGAACCACTCCACTGCGTTGGCTTCCATCCCAAGGTTTCTTTGGTGAAATTATAAACCTTACCCTGATAGTTGGTTACAGGAATCTTATCAAGTGCATCCTTAGGAGCAAACCACAAATGCCATGACCAAACAGTCGTACCACCCTTCTTGACAGCAACAACGGCATTGCCGCTTTGGATGTCGGCTGCTGTTACCTCGAAGTCGAGGAAGGCATTACCACTTGCATCATGTGAGATTGGTGTAGAAGAGAGATGAACGAGGTCGGCAGCATCTGCCCAAACCACCTCAGCACCATCAACGCCATTATTAGCACCGCCATTGGTCTTCTCTATCCAAGGATCTGTGATATTTTGGTTATTGTGGTCTTTAAAGTTATACAAAACGTTTGAATTACCTGCAGCAGCATGGCTGGTGTAAGCGTTCGCGTTGGTTGAACCGTTCTCGATAGCATTACCATAAACAAGCGGTATGCGATAATGACCGGGAGCAGAGATAACGTAACTGTTAGCAGTGCTACGAGCTACAGAACCGCCCTTCGTTGAAAGGTCGTAAGGAGTAGCTGTACCTAATGCTGTTGCTTCCTTGAGAGCCTTGTTACGCTTAGCGAGCAAATCGGTAACGTCTTTTGTCAATGTGGCTGTACCTTGGTCGGCAGCAGTACCACCATCGCCCTCTGTTTTGCTAAGGCTGGTTAGCCAAGCTGGCTTGTTGGGTGTGTAAGTTACACCACCATCAACACTGTAACCAACAACTTTCCAAGGTATAGCTTGTTGTGTGTGGGTTACAGGGTCTTCACGATAACTGGTGATGCCGTAATTATCGGTTGTTGTCTGGTCGTAAGCAGCTGTACTTGGTTGGAATGCTCCAATGGTATATCCCCAGTTAGAGTTTGTTTCGCTCAACTTATATGTGCGTGTTGTTCCTGCTTTCCATTCACCTTTCAATGTTGCCGTGATTTCAGTGTTATCTGTGAAGTGTACGTAAGCTGTAACGCTATTACCCGTAAGCACCTGTGGAATCATATAGAATGTGTAGTTGTCACCTGTGGAGCCCATAATGGTTACATTAGGGTTACGGCTGGTGCTTACGCTTACACCAGAAAGGGTGGCATTGCCACGAGTTGCGCTAGTGTTATCCCAGTCGGCACCTGTACCATTAAACTCGCTTGAGAGTTTGTATTTGCTCTTCATAATGGCGTTTCGTATCTCTACTTTATCGATGGTTTTGTTCCACGAAAGGTTCTGACCAACGGCAAAGCGGATTGCAGTAAGCGCATGGCGGAAGTCGAGGCTGGTGGTGGGTTGCACGCCTTGTGTAGCGT
>ERZ773254.240-NODE-240-length-35011-cov-7.071204_pt1 | contig 35011 bp, 49 predicted proteins | sample MGYA00580516_ERZ773254 | MGnify/ENA primary metagenome ERZ773254 (study PRJEB29015, sample SAMEA2738158) | human oral metagenome | biome: human oral; feature: human-associated habitat; material: saliva | place: China | collected 2192 ...
GACGTGAAAGGACGCCCTCTTTTTTGTGTAATATGGTATAATAAAGTATTGTTAAATATACGCGTAAAACCATTTTGTTTAATGCGTTTTTCTCTAAAACGGCATAAAAACGGCAAAAACTATTATCCAAAAATATTTGCCACTTTATCAGCGGCATTTTTTCGCATTTCATCTGTATAATGAATGTAATTGTTTATTACTGTATCCACGGTATCGCCCAATAGACTAGCAACGGTTTTTATATCTACATTATTTGCCAAAAGCGTACATGCGTAAGTATGCCGAAATGAATGCATAGTTTTATTTTGAACGTATTGTTTTAATACTTGATTGGCTAGTGTAGATTTATTATTTTTAAAATCAAATAACCGTTCTTTGCTAGATACTTTTTTAAAATTAGATAATATATCTGTTAAAACTGGCGGTATTGGAATAGTGCGAACGCCGTTTGTTGATTTTGTGTTGGCGTATCCGTATTTTCCGTTAATTAGCGCCGTCCATTGCTTATTAATTGTCATTGTTTGATTTACTAAATCAATATCAGACCAGTTTATGCCTATGATTTCGCCATAACGCGCCCCGGTATAACGTGCAACAGAAAATAGCACATAATACATATAATGTTTATCTTGCATGTTTTCTAATAATGATAATTCGCTTTCAGTAAAGACTGATAGTTTTTTATTATCCTTTTTCTTTAGGGTTTTAAGCCGCATACAAGGGTTTGTGTGGATAATGGCGTATGGTGATATGGCGTAATTGAATAACAATTTTAAAACGGCGGTGCATAGATTAATTGAACTGATTGAGTAGCTTGTATTATTAAATTCGCGCGTAATATCTAGCGTTGTTATTTCTGTTATTTTCTTATTTTTTAACGCATCAACTACATTTAATGCGTTTCTGTACGCGATTAAAGTATTGGCCGTTAAATTCAACTGTTCGTTTAAATATATATTGAAAAATTGCATTAAGGTTAAATCTTTTAGACTATCATCTATTGAAAAGGTGATAGTCTTTTTTAATTCATCAATGATCGTTTGTGCGTGAATTTTAGCAGCCTTTTGCGTTTCAAAACCCTGTTTAGATTTCTGGCGCCAGCGGTTGCCGTCTTTGTACGAAACGATGCATTGAAACCCTTTATCTTTCTTTCTTATGGTTATATTGCATTGCATCGTTTAATTCCTCTATTGAATATTTGGCTATGTAATGCGCGGCAATAAATAAAGCTAATACTATAATCACTAATATATATCTATGTTCTTGCCACGGCACAAGGCCTAAAGCCAAGCCAATAATTAAATAAAAAACACTTTGATAAAAAGCTACATTAATTGCGTCTTTCTTTTTCATGTTGAACCCCTTTATTTAACAATAAATGCGCAAAAGTATTCGCATCTATTTCTAGTTTCGCACGTGTGGTGCTATCTAAGCTTCCGTATAAATCGTATTCACCGTGAAGCAATGCATGCCCTAATTCATGAGCAAGTGCTTCGCGCTGCTGGCGCCTACTTAACCGGCTATTTATAATAATAGCCTTTTTAATCTCCGGTTTAATCAGTACACCGCTAACACCTACGGGCATACGTTTATAAAATACTTTAATGTTTAACTTGCTTGCAATGCTGCGCGGTTCATTTGAGCCGTGCGACTTAATTAAATCTAAGACAAAAGAACACATATTGAACATGCTAACAATTCCCCTTGAATATTATTAATCTTCTAATACAGCTTTCAACACCTTTGATAATTTCGCTTTTTGCGAAGTAGTCAGTTTACGATCACCATAATAACAAATTAAAGTGCTATCACTTAATTGTTTTAAATCAACTTTTCTTTCGGTTGGTTTAATCTCAGGCGTTCCCTCTACGCCTTCCGTAAAATAAGAGGTTGGCACATTGAAATACTCAGCCAAAATTTTAACAGTCTTTAAACTAGGTATTGAGTTTTGAGATTTCCAACGTGAAATAGTACTTTGTGCTATGCCTGTATCCTTTGAAACTTGATACATAGAAACGCCTGTTTTTTGCATGGCATCACTGAACCTTTGGTAAAACATGTTTAACCTCCGCAAATTATAAACGATTATTTATGATAATTTACGAAAAGTTTACTAGACTACTTGCGAAAACGCAACTATAATTAAGTCATAAGGTGGTTGCGTAAACGCAAGCAATCTTATAAACAATCGTGTTATAGCAGGTATGAAAGGTGAAATATTTATTACTTGCTATAACGCAAGTATATCAAATAGAAAAGGTGGTGTAAATGATTAAAACAGTAACAAAGAATATTTTTAAATTAATGGATACAAAGGGCGTTAGCGCCTATAAGCTATCTAAAGAAACGGGAATATCGGAAAGTGTTATTTCTAGGTGGCGAAGTGGCGAGCAATCGCCTAGCGTTAGCAGCTTGGTAAAGGTAGCACACTATTTCAAGTGTGGGTTATCTGAATTAATGAAAGGAGATACTAAATGAAACTAACGTACACCGTCGATGAGGTGGCCGATGTGTTAGGCATTTCTAAATCATCGGTGTACAACTTAAGAAATAATGGTGTAATACACGCTATTGAAAAATTACCAGGGTTATTGTTTTCAGTACAAGAAATTCAAAATGTGGCGGGTATAGAAAACGAATGCAATGCGTATAACTACCGCAAATTATTGAAACGATGTGAAGAACTTGAAACGGAAAACACGAAACTCAAACAAGGTATAAAAAAAATCACCAGCCAAATGCTGATGATTGCGGGAGAAATGTAATGCGATTACTCACTATTATTAAAATTATCGGTGCGGTATTCCTAGCTGGTACGCCTGGAAGTTTAGAAATAGACCGCATCACAATGTACGAAGCATGCTTGCAAATTGCTATTGGGATATTGTTATTATGCGGCGGAATATACATTGATGAAATTAAAAGAAATGCCCAACAGTAGCGGCAACTACCATTGGGCAACGATGCAAATCATGAGAAAGCATCTTAACCACATCATACAACGATGTAGTTGAGGTGGCAAGGAGAAAATATGGATAAAAGAATAGTTGTAGACCTGCTAGAACGGTTTGAAAAAATTGAGGAAGATAAAAGCAATAAAAGCCCTAATATTTATATGGTTTTAGAAATAACGGCTAATTCGCATGGTATTTTTTATCATTACATTTATGTTAGAGATACAATTGCTAAAAAATCGTTCGTATGCTCTATAAAAGGGTACCCATCTAGTATGGCAGTTGACGAAGTAGAAACATACGATGATGTATTAAACGTATTACGGGGGTTGCAAAATGGCTAGTATTTACGAATTAAACAAAGATTACGCAGAACTATCCGCAATGTTAGAAGCAGCAGAAACACCGGAAGAAATCGAAGCAATTCAAAACACGCTTGAAATGCTTGATTTATCAATCGAAGAAAAGATAGAGAATACCGCGATGTACATGGTAAATGTAGAAAGCGATATTCAAGGCCTAAAAACTGAAATTGACCGCCTAACAAAAATCAAAAAGGCGAAGGAAAATGCGGTTGAACGTTTGAAAAATAACGTTGAATACGCAATGAAACAAAAGGGAATTGATGCATTAACCGTAGGCACGTTTAAATGCGGGTACCGTAAAAGCGAAAGTGTTGAAATTATCAATTTAGATGTGATACCAGCTGATTATACAAAAGTTGAAATCAAGGCGGATAAAACTGCAATCAAGAAGGCAATTAAAGCTGGTGAAACAGTTGAAGGTGCAGAAATTAAAGTAAACCAGAATTTTTATATTAAATAGGCGGTGTAGATATGGAATTTAGAACACTAAGAGAAAATGAAATAGATTGCCGTATTCAATCGCTAAGCGAAAAGAACGGTGCAGTCGGTGCGGTGGTATTGCTATACAAAGATGCGCGCGTTGACATGCGCATGCTTGATGAAGTTGTAGGCCCTTTGAATTGGCAACGCGAACATAAAATTATTGGTGATCGCTTGTATTGTACCGTTTCGATTTACAACGAAAAAACTGGCGAATGGGTAAGTAAAAGTGATGTAGGGACTGAAAGCAATACCGAGAAGGAAAAGGGGCAAGCATCTGATAGTTTCAAGCGTGCATGCTTTAACTGGGGCATTGGTCGAGAATTATATTCAGCACCATTCACCTATATCAACCTACAAAGCGGCGAATGGCAAAAAGGCAAGGACGGACGACCTAAATCATACGCAAAATTCACGGTTAAAGAAATCGACTATGACGAAAATCGAAATATCAACAAATTAATCATAGTGGATAGTAAAGGAAGCGTGCGTTATACAATGGGCGGAAGCGCTGCACCTGTTCAAGCAACAAAGCCAAAAGAAAAGCACGTTGCCGGATACGATGAATTTCTCAAAATACAAAAAGAAAAAAATGTACCACCGGTAGAAATTACAAAGTATGTAGCAACCGAATTCAAAAAGCCACGTGTTTGCATGTTAGATGAATTTGAAATGGTGGCGGCGTTAAAGTGGATAAATAACTACGGCCAAGATAAAGAGAAAAAAGGTTTTACATTATACGATAATGCAGACCAAGAACTTGAACACGAAGATGCCGGAGACCGCATTTAATGAAATGGGTTACAAAGGGTATTAACTTAATTAAGTCTATAGGCTGGAACGTATTAATTCCGGCCCCTATAGATGAAATGTTAAGTAAGTTAGATCCTAACATTGAGTATATCGTTGAAATCAAACGAAAGGTAAAACGCCGTTCATTAAATGCCAACGCGTATGCATGGGTGTTGTGCGATAAGATAGCGCGGGAACTTTCAAAAAATGGCTATATCTCAAAAAACGATGTGTATAAGCGCGTTTTAATTGAATGTGGTGCATTTACCTATATACCAGTTAAAAACGCCGCCATAGATAGATTTATTGAAATCTGGCACGGCCACGGGTTAGGCTGGCATGCAGAAGATGCCGGCCCAGCTAAAACAGAAGGATATACCATTATCCGCGCATATCACGGAAGCAGCGTTTACACGGTAGACGAAATGCGGCGCTTGATTGATGCACTTATCGATGAGTGCAACCAGCTAAATATACCGATTGAAACCAACGATTACATTAATTCGTTAATACAGGATTGGGGAAATGAACAGAAGGAAGAAACTTGATAACGTTCTATACGCCCGTACCAGAAAATGGGCGTATGAGCGAGATAACGGGCAATGTGTATTGTGCGGTGCGCCTGCATCAGAAGTACACCACATTGTATTTAGATCACAAATGGGGTTATCGAATTTAAAAAATTTAGCGTGCTTATGCTGTGATTGCCACAATAAGGCACACGGCGAACATGCAAAAGAGATACGGGAAATATTGATTGAACGAAATGAGGGGGTTGAATGGCCGAACGACGAATGATGTCAAAGAAAATTATTGATACTGATAATTTCTTAGACATGCCACAAAGTACACAATGCCTTTATTTCCATTTACTGCTACGGGCGGACGATGACGGGTTTATTCAATCACCAAAAAGCATTATGCGCATTACTGGGTGTAAAGACGATGATTTAAAACTCCTTATTGCTAAAGGTTTTGTGATTGGTTTTGAAACTGGTGTAATCGTAATTAGACATTGGCGGATACACAACTACGTACAAAGTGATAGATACTCAAAATCTGAATTACAGGAAGCAAAATGCGTAGAGTTAAAAAACAAGGTTTACGAAGTCGTTGAATCACCGATAAACCCAGATAATACATGCATGGATACAAAATGTATACAAAATGGATACGATCTGGATACACAGATAAGAATAGATAAGATAAGAGAAGAAGAGAATAGAATAGAAACACTATGTCATGTTACACATGACGATGTGGATAAATCTCACTTTGAAATTATCGAATATCTTAATTTTAAAACCGGTTCAAAATTCAAGCCTACAACTAAACCATATGTACAGGCGATTAGATCACGATTGAAAGAGGGATACACGGTAAACGATTTTAAAACCGTGATTGATAAAAAATGCCGTGAATGGCAAGGTACAAAACTAGAAAAGTACTTAACACCGAAAACTCTATTTGCGCCAAGCCATTTTGATACGTACTTAAACAGTAATGAAACGGCTGCAATGACTGATACAGAAAGAAAGGTTGCAGAATTAAACGCGCTAATTGATGCGGTAGAAAGGGGAACAGATGAAACCGGAAACATTGAAAGCTACGGGCCAACTATTGATATATGACAAATTCGATAGTGCGAAAGTTAAAATGTACGCCTATATGCTGGCAGATATTAACCCGGTAACACTGGCGGAAGCAATCAAGCAATGCATTAATACATGTGAATTCGTTCCAACTGTTGCAACTATTCGCAAGAAGGCAGCGGAAATTTCCGGATATGTAAACGCAAAAGAAGAACGATTGATAGCGCAAGATGCATGGGGAGTAGTCAGAAAGAAAGCCAGTAGCGTAGGTTATGAAAAAGGCCTTGACGAGTTAGAAGGCATTACAAGGTTAGCCGCTAAAACTGTATGGCATTTCTTTGACCCAAGAAATTGCCAAAGCTACAACGAAAGCGCAGCGATGAGCCAGTTTTGTAAAGCATATGAACAACTGGCAGCACGCGAACAAAAGAACATGGAAATTGCGGAAAGCATCAAGAATAACGGCCTTTTAATGGAAGCACGGAAGCGCGCAGAACTTAATATGCCGAAACAAACAGAAGTTAAGATGCTGGATAACGGCCATTTGATTGAGGCTAAAAAGTACGAGCCTATAGACCTTAAAAGTGCTGTTGAAAAAGCGAATATTTCGGAAGAGGGGAAAGCGTTAATTCTGGGGGTGCTGAAATGAATAAGAAATACAATGTATTCCCGAAATTAATCGAGTGTAGAGAAATGTTGAAATACACTCAATCAGATATGGCGGCTTATGTTGGAATAGGAAAAGAAACGTACAAAAGAAAGGAACACTACGAAGTTGATTTCAGATTAACAGAAATGTTGGCAATTCAAGAAGTCATAAATAATGAATTACAAACAAATTTAACGCTAGATGAATTATTTAAAATGGAAAAAATCGTTTAAATGCGTTGTATGGAAGTTTTAAACTGTCAACGATAAAAATCATAAGGACGAAATAGTAGAAGGGGTAAAATGAGCGAATTTCCCCAGTAGAATTAGAAAATAGAAAGGGAAATATATTATGAATAGTGTTCAATTATTGGGAAATCTTGCACGTGATCCGGAAGTGCGTTATACGCAATCTGGCCGAGCGGTTGCCACTTTCACAGTTGCAGCCAGCAATACATATGTTGATAGTGCTACAAACGAAACGAAAGAACAAACGGCGTTCATTAATTGCGTTGCATGGGGCAAGCTAGGCGAAGCAGTAGGAACCTACAGAAAAGGAAACCGCCTATTTGTAGAGGGTCGAATTCAAACAAGAAGCTACGAAACACAGGACGGCCAAAAGAAATATGTAACGGAAGTAATCGCTGGTTTCGTTGGGGTATCCGCTTTAAATGATGCGGCAACAGAAAGCAATTTTGATAGTTTTGCAGATGATAAGGGGAACGATGAAAATATTCCGTTTTAAGAGGTGAAAAATGCTAGTAAAAAATGAGAATGAGTGGTGCTGGTGCCTTGAATATGTAGGGTATCCAGCAAAAAGCATTGAAGATGCTGTAAAAGATTTTGCTGATAGTTATCCAGCCTACGAAGTATCAAAAATTAGGGTTGGAAATCCATATTATTATGTTCCTACTGTTGATGCGGATCGTGTAATTGATGATATTGTATGTGGTGATTTAGATGATGAAATTGAGAAATGGTCGGAAGATTACCTTTTAAGTGTAAAACAAGAACATATAGATGAATTACAAGCGGAATTAACCGATGTATTTCGTAAATGGGAAAAACGCCACGGATACAACAATACATCTTTTGTGGTGTGTGAAACGATAAACCCTTTTGAAAATAAGGAGATAAAAGCATGAAAAATGTTGCATTGTTGGTGTATGTAGTGCTTGCGATGTTAGTAAAGGCTTTAGGCTTAGCGTTCATTGTTTCAATGGTGCTATGGTTATTAGGTTTATTTGGTATTGCTGGTAATACGGTATTGGGCTTATTTGTATCAACGTTTGTTTTAGCGTTGATCGCCGGCGCGTTAATGGAAATGATTAAAAAAGGCGCACTATGAAAACAGTACAAACAAAACGTAAACAACAATATATAAAAGCGTATTGCCTAATGTATCCGTGGTATCTGTACGAAGCACATTGCGAATGGGTTGAGGCTGTAACTTATGCAAGTCCTGGGCCTAGAAATAAGCCAGACGGCTTGAAGCATGGTCGGCATTGTTTAAAGTGGTTGTTGGAATATGATGCACAATCAATGAGCGGTGAAACGGACATATGGGGCATAGTAAATGATAGATGGTGAGTAGATGAAAGTAGAACTATTTAATGATAATTTCCAAAACTTTAAACGATATGGAATACCAAAGGCACAGTTGGTAATAGCAGATATTCCATACAATCTAGGGAATAATGCATATGCAAGTAATCCTATGTGGTATGTAGATGGTGATAACAAAAACGGCGAAAGTAAAAAAGCTGGTAAAGCGTTTTTCAATTCTGATTACAATTTCAACATTGCAGAATATTTTCACTTTTGCAATCGGTTATTGAAAAAAGAACCTAAAGAACGAGGTCAAGCACCATGCATGATTGTGTTCTGTTCGTTTCAACAAATGCCAATGGTGATTGAGTATGCAAAAAAACATGGGTTTAAGAATTATATTCCTATCACATTTAATAAAAATTATTCTGCACAGGTATTAAAAGCCAATATGCGGATAGTTGGTGCTACTGAATATGCATTAATTTTGTATCGTGAAAAGTTGCCTAAATTCAATAACAACAAAAAAATGATATTTGATCACTTTGAATGGAAACGTGATAACAAGAATATCGTTCCTAATATCCACCCAACACAAAAGCCTGTAAGTGTATTGAAACGCTTAATAGAAATATTCACAGATGAGGGCGATGTGGTGATTGACCCTGTAGCTGGTAGCGGTAGCACGTTGAGGGCCGCAATGGAGTTAGGAAGAAGTGCATACGGCTTTGAAATTGACAGAAAAATGTATGCCAAAGCAAAAGAAGAAATGTTAAGCGATGTAAAAGTACAAACAAGCTTAATGGAATTTGCAGAATAGAAAAGAGAGGTAAACATGTTACATATAAAAGTATTTCAAGGTGGAGAAACTAGATTTTATAACACTAATTCATTTAAGTTAGGCACGGGGAAAAACGAATTCTATAATTTTTTAGAAGTTATAACAAATGTTAATTTGGGTCATAAAAAACTTATTGGATTTGAAGATGCAGAAACAAATACAAAAGTTTTTGTATCACCTATTGCGTGTTTAATTGAAATTAAGGAAGTGGCGGACGAATGAGTGCGGTATATATAGAAAACTGGCTTGCGTTGGGTACTTGCATATATAGCAGAAAAACAGCAGATGCAGCATTATCCATGCTGGGGTTAAGGAAAGAAATAAAACGAAAACCGGCATACCCAGATATTGAAACAAGTGCATTAATTAAATTGCGTAATGACGGGTTAAGCATAAGGCAAATTGCAAGCGTATATGGTGCATCTGGTACGTTTGTTAGAAATCGCCTGTTGGCTGCTGGTTTAAACCTTGAAAGGAGGAAACGATGAAACTTGTAAAAACGAATAAACAAACGTATACACAGGGATAACTTGCAAGCGCATTAACCGTTGTTATCGGGAATAGGATATTAAAACCAAAGGTAACGGAAAATTCCTATTGTATTATGATTGAATACAACGTTAAAAACGGAAGAAAAACGTGGCGATTACGGCAAGTGATTTCAAAAATGACAATGCAGAATTTTAACGGAACAATGGAAACATATTTAGGTCATGTTAAGGATCAGATAAAGTACTTATTAGCAACAAAAGGAGAATTAAATAATGACGAATGAGCAAAAATGGCTATTGCAAGAAATGTATGATGAAGGGTACCGCGATATTAAAATAATCGGTGTATACGCCTATTTCGTAAACCCAACATTTATTGAAAACGGCGGTAATTTCAAGGTGCGCGATAATACCCCGCGTATTCCGTGCAAGGTACTAGGGTTAAGTCCTAAAACCGATAAATATTCTATTGGTGCGTTGCTGGGTATTGTGGAATGGGAAAAGGTTCCAGTTGATACAAAAATAATTGTTAAAACGGTATTCGGTGAACAGAAATTATATTTTGCTGGTGTAGGCGAAAAAGGCTTTATATGTTGTTTTCCTTGTGGTGGTACATCGTGGAGTTATTCCGGAAAGGCTATGTTATGGAGTTATGAAGAAGATGATGCGAGGTTAGCAGAAAATGGGCGTGATTGATATAGTATTCAAAGGTCGCCCAATAACGAAGAAGAACCACGGGCAAATTGTGAAACGCGGTAATAAGTTGGGTTACATTCAATCAGAAGCGTATAGAAGTTATGAAGATGCTTGTTTATGGCAGTTAGCTGGCAAAAAATTGCATATATCTGGCGTTGTGGTTGTTGAGTGTAAATATTACTTGCCAAATAAAAGAAGCTGGCCGGACTTAATCGGGTTACTACAGGCAACTAGCGATATATTAACAAAAGCCGGCGTGATTGATGATGATAAATGGATATGTTCATATGGCGAAAGCTGCATAGCGGGAATTGATAAAGAAAACCCGCGGGCAGAAATACGTATCATGGATAGGCGAAACGCCGTACTAGAACAACTTTTAAAATAAGGGGAATACATAAATGAATATAGTAATGAGTAAAATAAAACGGTTCCTATTTGGCGATAAGCGATATAATGCGGATATCATCAAGGTTAAACGATGTTTACCCGGTGTATTGATGCCGAAAGTTGGCAGCGAAGATGCCGCCGGCATGGACTTTTATCAACCAGAAGGCGTAGTTATAGAACCGCATCAAACGCAATATGTAACGCTAGGTTTAGCGGTAGAAATTCCAAAAGGGTATATGTTGATGCTGGCGCCACGATCTAGCATGAGTAAAACGCCGTTAATTATTCCGAATTCGTTCGGTGTGATTGATGCGGATTATAGGGGCGAAATAAAAGCGATATTACATAATACCAGCGATGATGCATATTTAATTCAAAAGGGCGATAGATTAGTACAGGGTATTCTTGTACCAGTAGGTGCATTAAAGTTGTTAGAGGTCAACGAATTAACCGAAACGGCGCGCGGTACTGGTGGTATTGGTAGTACTGGGAAATGATAGAGTGGAAATAATAGTTATGAATAATAGAATAGATGTTGATAAATTGGGAATTGCCGAAGATAAAAGCGTTACGCCAGAATGGCAAGTGCGTTTCATTGAAGAATACAACGAATTGAAAAACAGAAAGATGAAACTGCATAAAATGCTAGTAAAATATGATGCTGGAACATTAGATTTTAAACCTACATGCCCGGTTGAATTGTTAAAGCAACAAGAAATTGTAATGAGTGAATACATGCGTATCCTTGAAATTAGGGCGCAAATGGAAGGCGTCATATTAGACTGATAAAAACCGCTAAGGGGCGAAATAAACGCCCCTTTAATATAATGTTAGTAGGCGAAAGGGGAAATGTGTAATGCCTATTATTAACCCAATGTATCTGTATTTAATTGAGGTTTTACATAATTTGGACGTGGTAAATAACATTGTTTTTATTGCGTTGGCGTTCATAACGCTTGTTACTGGTGTTATGTATATCATTGATGATTATGCACGGGAACAACTTGAACCACACAAAGGCAAAATGATTGCGTTGTTTATTGCGTTTGCGGTTAGTGCTTTAATCACGGTATTAGTACCTACAAAAGATACCATGTATAAAATGCTAATTGCCAGCTATGTAACAACTGATAATATCCAAATTGTGAATGATGCCATTAAAACCAACTTGCAAGACTATTTAAACATGTTAGGGGAAACAGTTAAGAACATGCGATAATGAACCATACGGGGGAAATATGACGGATAAAGATTACAGGGAATTAGCAAAAGAATATTTAGAACCTATCAAATTAATCACAATGAAAATTAATTCATTGAAAGAAGATCTAAAGCATTTACAATCAGACATAACAACTATAGGCGCCGTGGACTATTCAAAAGAACGCCTAACAGGTGGCGGAACACCAGGCGGACTAGAACAACAAATTATAAGACTAGAAAGCAAGCGTGATGCAGTACACAAAGAAATAGGCGCATTGATTGATGAGCGGGAAACCGCAGCGGATATCATCAACACATGCACCACAGGGAAAGCGAATATTTTGTTATTGCGCGAATACATCGACGGCAAAAGTGCGAAGCATGCGCGATACTTTACAGATTTGGAAAAGTCGCAAGCGGCCGAATTAAAAACGGAGGGCCTTGTACAAGTTGGCTATTATTTGCACCATACATATTATGCGTGCATGTATACTGCTAAATCGGTATAAGACGGACTGTATCGGACTATATCGGAAACAGGCGGAAACGCCATATATAGTATAATTATATTGTCATATGATGCTTAAAAGCCATTGGCGTTAATTCTCCTTTTAAATGATGCAACACATGGGGAACATTGGGCCGTTCCCCTTGCGTGTTGTATACAGTACCGGCGCAAGAATTCCTTTCAACGAACACGTGCCATTTGAGATATAACCTTGTTAAAATATGTACCTTTTTAATAACATAACTACTTGTACGATTTCATAGATTGCCGGTATTGTATAGAACATACAAACAAACTGAATAAAATAAAAATAAAATGGGGTATATCCACGGCGATATATCCCATTTTGTGTATAAAAGCAACATTTGATTATTGAAAACTGAACGTGCTGCATGCGTTTTGTATTTAGTGCGGAACGGTGCAGCGTGTTTGGTTTTGAGTGATTAAAAAAGCCGCTATTATTTAGCGGCTAATATTTGGCGTATTTGGTTATTCATTTCTTTTTGATACTCATCTATAGTATCAAATATTGTTTCGCGTAGGTTAAATGCGGCGAACGCATCATATATCGAATTAGTACGGCGGCGAAGTAACTCACATTTTTCAGCTATATAACGAAGCATCATAACAATGTTGCTTAAATCGTCATAACCTAGTGTTTGAATTATGCCGTCATTATTGTATTTAACGCCAGTATATGCGGCTTGTAATGTTTCGATGTTGTTTAGTTCGTTGTATCTGATCGCGTTTTTAATTTCTTGAATAGTCATTTGCATTGTTGTATTCTCCTTTGGTTTAAATAGTTGGCGGTAGTGGTTATCTACCGCCTTTATTTGTTATTCGTAGTAGTGGCAAGCAATAACTTTGTTTGTGTTATTGTCGATTAGTTGCCATTCAAAACTGAAACTCATTGTACTAATGAAATCGGAAGCATCTGTTTTGCTTTCGAAGTTCCATGTTTGAGTTGTGTTTAAGTCTTTAAGTGTTAGCATTTTAATTTCTCCTTTTCACTTAATTGCGTTTTTCGATGTATCTTATGGCTTTATTATACTTGCGTTTTCGCAAGTAGTCAATAGGGAAATTAAAATTTTTTCAAAAAAGTTTGTAAAGGTGGTGAAAAGCTAGTGAATATCATATGTACAAAGTCAAAATGCCTTAACAATAAGAAAGGCCAATGCACGGCCAAAGAAATATACTATGATGGATTATGCCAAACATATTGCACTAGCAAACACGCAGCCAAGCAAGTAGCCGGTATATGCGCGCGATCACATGGGCGCATGAAAGCAAAAGATAACAACATACTACGATAGGGGGGGTGAATATCAATGAACTACACGCCTAAAATAAAAAAAGTAATTACGGCTTTACAAATCAATAAAGGTTTAAGGTATGTTATTGATACTCGCCAATCATGGAGCAAGTGGGATAAGCCATTTAAAGTATTTATCGTGAGTCGCATGTATAGTGAATCGGAATATGCAGAAGCATTTCCAGAGAAGTATAAACGAAACCCGTTTAAAGAAGGGCAACTATTTAAGAAAGTTGCTGAATACGATACATTAAAGCCACATGAGCTGTTAATATATTTAGTTAATGTGTTGAAAGGTGGTGAACGTAGTGAGTGATATTAAATTAAAGCCTAAGGAGTTAAAGTTTGCAGAAGAATGGCTAAAGACTACGAATGCCACGCAATCAGCAATAAAGGCTGGTTATAGTGAACGAACGGCGTATTCGGCTGGTAATCGACTGTTGAAAAAAGTTGAAGTCAGACAGTATATTGATGAGCGACTAGCAGAAATGAAAGAAAGTAGCATTGCCGATACTAACGAGGTAATGCAGTTTTTATCTAGTACGATGCGTGGTGATATTCCAGATCAGTTTGGTTTAGATCCGGCGTTGAATGATAGGCTAAAAGCGGCTGAATTGCTTGGTAAGCGTTATAAGATGTTTACTGATAAGCAAGAAGTTAGCGGGGCGGACGGTGAACCGATTAAGGTTATATTTAGTAATATGAATAAAGAATAATAGGTAACTGCATAAATCTATCATTAAATGAGGTATATCCACGGCGATATATCTCATTTTTGTATAAATCTATCAAATATGGAAATAACAATTGACTATAAACCTAATGAAAAACAAAATATATTTCACAACACAAAAGCACCCTATGCGGTATATGGCGGCGCTCGTGGTGGCGGTAAAACAAAATCATTGATTATGGACGTGTTTATTTATGCCTTAACGTATCCGGGTAGTCATTGTTATATATTTCGTGAAACATACCCAAATTTAGAAGCCAATGTGATTAGGGAATGGATTAGAAGTGTGCCAGCTGAATTATACAAGTATTCAGACCAAAAGCACATAGCCACCTTAAAAAATGGTAGTCAGGTATTGTTTAGATACGTGAAAAACGATAAAGATGCTGAAAGCTATCAAGGCCAAGAATTTGATTATCTAGGTATTGATGAACTAACAAAGCATACAGAACGAACGGCGGAGTTATTAACGGCTTGCTTGCGTAGTGCAAAAGGTTTTCCTGTTCGTTTCCGTGGGAGTTGTAACCCCGGAGGTCGTGGGCATGGCTGGGTAAAACGTAAATATGTAGAAGCCACTAATTATGGAGAAAATCCTGTTATTGATGAAACTACTGGACTTGAAAAGGTGTTTATACCGGCGCAAGTTTACGATAACTATGTTCTTATGGCGAACGATCCGAGTTATGTCAAACGTTTAGAAGCATTACCAGAACAAGAAAAGAAAGCGTTTTTGTATGGCGATTGGGACGTGTTCATAGGGCAAGTATTTACGGAATTTAACAGAAATATACATGTAGAAGAACCTTTTGAAATTCCTAAAGGTTGGATACGGGTTCGTTCTATGGACTGGGGTTTTAGTAAACCTTTTAGTATTCATTGGTACGCTATTGATTATGAAGGTGTTGCGCATTGTTATCGTGAATATTACGGTTGCACAGGTGAGCCAGATGTAGGGTTAAAGCTGACACCCGATGAAGTCGCAGCCGAAATGGCTAGATTAAGCGAGGGTGAAACATATGCTTATGATATAGCTGATAGAGCGATATGGCAGAAAGACGACCGCATGAAGTGGAGCGTTCAAGGGGAGTCTATTGCTGAAATATTTGCACGTCATGGAATTAACTTCATAAAGTCTAATTCTGAACGTATTCCGGGTAAGATGATGGTTCATACCTATCTAAGGGAGAAAAAAATCAAATTCTTTTCTACATGCAAACATATTTTAAGAACGTTACCAGAATTAGTGTATGACGAAAGCAAGCCGGAAGATGTGGATACAACGCAAGAAGATCATGCATATGATGAGTTTAGATATTTTTGTATGAGTAGACCTATCACACCTAAGAAACCGGAGAAACCATTTAATGACGGTTACAAATATGATGATGAAACAGAAGGAGAGGTTACCGCATGGGGCGTATGAGTGAAAAGGCGTTACGTGATTACGCTTATAAGGTGTTAAAGTCGGAATACGGCGAACGCGAAGAAAAGGGCGTTATTATTCCGGCAAAATACACCGATAAGCAACTAGCGGAATTTGCAAAAGTAATGCCACAATGGCAACTAGAGCAAATGTACGATATGATATATGGTTCTGAAATGGTGGAGTAATGAATATAGAACAAACATTTGATATATATGAAGCAAAGGCGAACGTAAAAAGCGCATTGAGTGCTACGTCAAACTGGCGGCGAAGTGCTGCCGAAGATTATGCATTCATGCAAGGTAAACAATGGGACGATGCTGATTTAAAAAAGCTGCGTGAAGCTGGCCGCCCTGTAATCACAATTAATAGAATACGGGCCACCGTTAATCTGTTGTGCGGATATGCATCACAGAACGAAACAGAACCGGATTTTTTACCGCGCAGCGAAGAAGATGATAGAATAAGCCGGGTTGCGAAAGGTATTACAAAATACTGTTTAGACCGCGCACACTATCAACGAAATAAAGGCAAATGCTTCCGTGATAAAATCATATGCGGTTTAGCCAATTATTGGGTAAGCTATGAATTTGACTACACTAAGTTAGACGGCGCCATTAAAATCGACCGCGTTTCTCCATTTGATGTGTTCGTAGATCCAGAAAGCACAGAAGAAAACCTAAGCGATGCTCAATTCGTTGGCCGGTATAGTTGGGAAAGCACAAGAAAGCTAAAACAGGTATATCCGGATAAGGCTAATGAAATTGATTTGTTGAGTTATAAATATGACGATACAGAACTAGAAGCCGGCACGGTTGAAACTATTAACGGTGAGTCGCTATGGTATAACGAAAAGTATAAAAAAATTCGTGTAGTCCAATATTGGTATAAGGAATACGGTAAAAAGAACGTATACATGACAAAAGAGGGGTTAATTGATGAAGATAATCCTTTATTTGTTGTATTAATGGCTACAGGTAAAAAGCCTACTAGCATACCAGATACTAAAATCAGATATGCGACATTTGCCGATAACGTACTACTAGAAGAAGGTGAAAGTCCCTATAAGCATGGTAAATTCCCATTAGTGCGTGAATATTGCTATTACACAGGCGAATTGATAGACGATGAACTAGAACCGGCTGGCGTAGTTCGCGACCTTAAAGATGCGCAACGTGAAAAGAATAAAAACCGAAGTCAACGTATGCACGTTGTTAATCAACAGTCTTTAGGTGTGAAATTCTGGCAAGGCCAAATAGATGAACACGATAAGAAAACGATTGAAAAGAAAAGCACAACACCGGGAGCAAATATATTCTTGAAACCGGGCGTTACATTCCAAGACGGTACGCCGTCAATGGATAGTGCTATTAGTCTGACTTTAGAGCAACAAGCGGACAATGACTTTTATTCAATCAGCGGTATCACTCCGGAAAGTCTTTCCGGTAGCATTGGTTCTATGAGTGGTAAGGCGATTGACTTGCGGCAATCTGTAACAACCGTACAAACGGCGGATATATTCGCGCAATCAAAAGAAGCGGAATTACAGATTGTTAAATTGTTATGGGGTGAAAAGAACGCTCCGGGTTTAATTCCTCAATTCTACAATCAAGAAAAGGCAATGCGGATTTTAGGCGACGACGGCAAAAAAGAATTTGTACAAATTCAACCTGAACTAGGTCAGCCGATGCAAGAACAAGTCGTCACGGATCCGTTTGGACAACCTAAAGTAGATGAAGAAGGCAACCCAATCAAACAAGTATTGTACGATTTGAGCTGCTTTGATTTTGATATTGTGATTAGTACCAGTCAAGCAAGCGCAACGGCTCGTAAGGCTAATCTATATCAATTATTGGAAGCTAAGAAAAGTGGCGTTGATATTCCTATGGATATTATCCTCGACTTTATGGATTTCCCAGAAAAAGAAGCCGTCAAGAAGCGTATTCAGCAAGCAGCAGAAAAGCCAGCTATGCCAGAATTGCGTGTTAGCGGCAGCATAGATGATATGCCGGCGGAAGCGTTAAGCATGTATTTACAAACGCTAGGCGTACAGATTTCACCGCAACAGATTATGGCGGAACGGTTAGCCTTGAAAGGTAAGCAACAGAACATTCAAAATGCACCGCCAATTTTGCCGCCTATGAACGATTTAGGCACTATGTAATATAAACTATCAACACAATAACAAACGCTCCGTAATGGGGCGTTTTTTATATTTCTTTCGCCCTAAGTAATGGCGTTAAAAGGCTTGCTTATACATTATCGCCCGGTAACGGCGTTAAACTGCCATATTCTTATATTCGTCCGGCAATGACGTTAAAAGGCAATAAGGGGTATTTGATATGGAAAAAGATTTAGTAAACATCGAAGAAGCTGGTTTCACACCGGAAGATTTAGAAAACGCGGGCGTTGAACTGGAAGAAACAACCGAAGAAACGGATACACAGGAAACTGCACCAGATGAACCCTCTACAGATGATGCGGCGGAAAGTGATGCGAATGATGCGGAAGTAGAACCGAAAGCGCCGAACACTGACGAAGGTACGGAAGAAACGCATGCGAACGATCAGAACTTAAAGGCAGCACTTGCACAGGAACGCGCAAGACGTAAAGCAGCGGAAGAACGTGCTAGACAATACGAAGCACAACAACGGCCAATTACATTGCCAGATGAAGAAGTATCAAATATTCGCGACTTTGTACGCCGTGAAGCGTTGAAACGCTTTAACATTACGGCGGAAGATTTAGAAAGTCTTATGTTTGAAGATGTACAGAAATATAACGATTTCATTCGTTTTGAGGCCAATGCGGAATATACAATTACTAACCAACAAATGGCGATACATCAACAAAGACAAACTAATATTAATTTCGTAAATGAAATTAAATCATTACCGAACTTTGGGGAATTGTATCAACGCGGTTTAGAAAAGCTAAACGGAATGACGATGCGCGATGCACAACCGATTAACGATGCTTTTTATCGTGTTGATATTGGCGAAGGTACGGAAGCCGATTTTGAAACCATTAGAAAATTTGTAACAGAATTGCAAAATGAACGGGCGACAAGTACCGAAGTGCCGAACAACCCATTACAAGTTGCGGCAACGTTGCCAAAAGCTGGCGCGTTAAACGGTGGCGTTCCTACACCTAACAAAGTAACGGAAGAAGATATTTTGAAAGCGTACCAAACGGGCAACCTTGATGCATTGCCGGACGATGTACGCAAATATTTTGACGAATTATAAGAGGTAAAACATGGCAGAACAAAGAAATCAAGTTAATATTCCAGCGGCCTTAGTTCCTAAAGTATGGGCCAAAAAAGTATGGCACGAAGGCTTGAAAGAAAGCTATTTTGATAAATTTACGGCATTGGACGGTTCCAACGTTGTACATAAGAATAAAGATTTAGAAAATGTAAAAGGTGATAGCGTAGTATTTGGCTTGATGATGAACTTGACAGGTTCCGGCGTTGAAGGTAACCGCGCTAAATTATCCGGTTCAGAAGATAGCTTGAACGTTTACGATTTCACAGTAAACACTCAATTAGTACGTAATGCGGTATCCAGATTTGAAGCGGACGACCAAAAAACACAATATGATATGTTGAAAGAAATCAAAAGCGCATTGAAACAATGGTTATCTGATTGGTTAGACGATAAATTAATCTCTAAACTTTCCGCAACACCTACTAGCGGCGAAGTATTATATGCAAGCACAGCTAATACACAAGCAAGCATTACGGCAAATGATAAATTGACTACAACTATTATTTCCCGTGCAAAACGTAAAGCAATGATGCACGGCCCTAAAGTACAACCAATTAAGGTTGACGGCATGAACAAGTATATTATGCTTGTATCCCCGTGGGCGGCTCGTGATTTAAAAGACGATGAAAAATGGTTAGCAGCACAACAAAACGCAAATGTTCGCGGTTCTAAAAACCCTATTTTCACAGGTGCATTAGGCGAATATGACGGTGTAATTCTTTACGAATACGAACGCGTATTATCTGATACTACAGGCGCATCTAGTGCGAATGTATGTCATAATTTGTTGTTGGGTAAACAAGCAGCATGTTTCGCAGTAGCTAGACCGGCTAAACATATCGAACAAACAGACGATTACGGCAACATTGCTGGTAATGGTATTGCGTTCTATGGTGCAGTTGAAAAAACTAAATTCAATAGCAAAGACTACGGCGTAATTCAAGTTATGACTGGCGGCGTTGTTGAACGCTAATTTATAGGTATAGGCGGGGTGATACCCGCCTTTATTCTTATATGGGGTGAATATGAACGTAAAACAAATAGTAAATAGGGCGTTCATGCAAATAGGCGATACATCGCAAGAAACGTATACACCATACCAGCTATTGGAGTATTACAACGAAGGCAATCACCTATTGAACGCTTTAATTAGCCAATATTGCCCTAGCCTTGCAACTGCCACACATGAAGATAGCGGAACGGGGCGAATTGTACTGCCGTTTCAATGTATCGGAGTGTTAAAGGTACAAGCAGATGATGCGGAAGTGCAAGGGTATCATGTGTTGAATTTACAAACGGTGGTATTTGATGCGGATCATGAGCAGAAAATCACCGTTGATTATATAAAGACGGCCGGTTATAAAACGCTAGATGATGAAAGCGGACTACCGGCAGAACTAGAAACATTGTTAGTTGATTACATCGTGTATCGCGTAATGAATATGGATATAACCGGCATTACTTCCAATATGGTAAATGCACTACAAACAATTAACAGTGGACTAGGTGAAAATGATTGTATTATAGCGGAAGGGTATTGGGATTATGGTTGTAAAAGAACTGATTACTCTGGTTAATGTTGAAAGTAACGAAATACTAGATGAACAATTAGAATATATCCAGTACATTAACGCCGCTATTGATTGGCTAACTACTATATTGGTTAGCATTAAAGACCGCGAAGTAGTTAAGAATACGGATATACCAAACTTAAAAGCCGTACCGTCCGACTTTATGGGGTTCGTTCCAAAGAGTGGTTACCCTATCCGCATCATTAACGGAATGTTTGAAACCTATGACGGGGAAATAGTAAAAGGCGTATTTTATAGTGTGCGTAAAAACCACGTTGACGAATTGGACGATGCTATTCCGTTTTCTGAATTCTTTCATCAGTATCTAGTGCAGCTTATATCTTTCATGGTAAAGAAAAAATCTCTTATGACTGATTATGCTGCCTATGATAAGACCTTTATTGACTACATCACGGAACAAATTAAAGTGGCAAGGGGTATCACATAATGGGCGTAAAACAGGTAGCAACAACAAACGGTTTCCGGTTGGGCCTTGATTGGTCGAACCCGCCCGAAAATATTGATATGCAAGCCCTAACGCAGGCTAGACAATGCGAATTCGATAGAACGGATAATGCATTACGTACAGTACCAGGGGTTAGAGTACTGTATGATTTCGGCTTGCCCATTGAAACGTTGTATTACGATGTGTATCGGAAGCGTTGGTATTTTTCATCGAATAAGAATTTATATGAAACCGATTTTAGCACTCACAAATTATTAGGTGTATTAAGTGGTGTGCAAAAGCCCATGTATCATGCATTCGGTGGTGATATTCTGATTGCTAGTGGCGGAAAGCTACAGGCGATTACGGGAGCGGGGCAACTCATTACAGTAGAAAGCCCTACATGTGAAATGGTATCCAGTCATTCCGGGCGTGTGTTGCTTTCATCGATTTATTCGCATCGGTTGAATTGGTCGGCGGTAGGCGATTATCAATCATGGACACACAATGGGAATGATGCATCTAGTGCGCAGTGGTTAGACGTCGGGTATAAAGACCAGGGCAGCATTATCGCCGTTGATTTCCTAACGCGTGCAATTATCGTATATAAGGAATACGGGCGCGTGTATCAAGTAGTGGGGACACCGGACGAAAACAACTTAACTGTTTACCCGCTATCATCTACTGGGTATTGTAGCGGTTCAACATGTAATATCGACGATAGATCATATTATCTAGGCGAACAAGGGTTTATGTCCTTCATGCCTACTAATACGTATGCAGAAATACAACCTTTTGAAACTGGGCTTAATATCAATTCCTACTTGCTTAAATACATCACTAAAGATTGTGAGATGTGGCATGTACCTAGCCGTAAGCAATTGTGGATAAAGCCATACAATGGGGATAGCTTATTCATCTATCATTACCTGCCACGATACAATGACGGCCGCGGAGTATTCACGTCTAGGAAATTCACGTATAACATCAATTCCGTTGTAAGCGTTGATAAAGATGTATATGTAGCCTATGGCAATAAGATAGGTATTCTTGATGAAAGCATAGATACAGATGACGGCGTACAAATTGAAACCTCTATTATTAGTGGCAATCGATTAGCTACACGTCAATTCATCTTGATTATGAACTACAATTTCGTAACACATAATATTATTAATGGATACGGCACAATTGGCATTTCCAATAAGAAGGCTAAGCCTATTAATTTTGCTAGTAAGGCTACTAAGACATATTATGCAACGATGAAAACTATAAATGCTACAAGCAAGATGAACACTAACGAATACACCAAAGCTTATAAGATTGGTGGCGGTGCTAATCGTAATGTGCAGTTTAAAATACACGTTCAAAAAGGGGCTATATCTCTAAGGCAATTAGATTATACGTATGAAGAGGTTTAAACATGGCATATAAAGAAAAACACCCTTTGGACATTACACCACAAGGGGATACGGTGCAGGATAGCATTCAGAAAAACCGGGCTGAAATATTAGAAGTCGCCAAAGCCGTAGAATTAAAGGCTAGTGGTGGCGGTAATACAGGCGGTGGCGTGCTACGGAATAGGGTGCTAAACGGTAAGGTTGGTAATAGTGAATGGGCGTTTTTGATTGGTGATAATCTAAGTGTAATGATTGACGGCAGTCAAACACCTGTATTATTATCATTCGCCGACGGGTACGATGATAACGGAAGTGTAGACTATGTAAGTACGATTACAAATAAAACGAGTGCATGGAATTTACCAGCGCGATCTACATCGTATTTATATATCGAACGCTCCGCATCTGGTGCGTTAAGTTATGGCAGTACTACTATTGAACCAGTGCGCCAAGCAAGTGCGCCAAAGGCTGAAATGGATAAAATGCACTATAACACGGTAGCCGATAAGATGTACCTATATAACGGCGTACAATGGAAGTCAGTGCTTCGTATTGTAGTTGCCATTGTAGTTACAGATAGTACATCGGTTAAAAGCATTAAGTACTACCGTCCGGGGTTTAGCGGCGATGTAATGGCGGATAAATCTATCACTAGCGAGAAAATCGGGGATAAAGAAATAAAAGGTGCTAATATTGCCGATGAGCAAATAGAAAGCAAGCATCTGGCAAAAAGTATCAATGATTTATTTGCAGCGGTGAAGAAAGATATCGAAGATTTAAAGCCAAAGATTGATAGCGTATTATCAAAAGCCTATCCAGTAGGGGCGATATATTGCAGTACAGTAGAAACTAACCCGCATGATTTGTTTGGATTTGGTACATGGGAATATATCGAACAAGGGCGGGTTCTATTATCACAAGGCGATAAATATAGCGCTGGTAGTACTGGTGGTGCTGAAACGCATACATTGACTACGCAAGAAATGCCTAAACATAATCACGGTGGGAATACTTCCGAAAGTGGAAGCCACACGCATACAGGAACGGCACAAGATGCAGGAGAACATACTCATAAAGGTTATTTATATGGTACTGGTGCCGGTAATGGTAATTATTTAGGCATTGGCGAATATATATCAAAAGCATGGATTACACCTTTTGATGGCTCAATGTGTGATGTCGATGTGAAAACTGGCGGTGCCCATAATCACACTATAGCCATTGATAGCGCCGGTAATCACGCACATACTATTAATCAAGAAGGTGGCGGACAAGCGCATAATATTATGCAACCGTACTTATCTGTATACATGTGGAAGCGGGTGGCCTAATGAAAATGGATAGCCTTGAAAATATGATAAAGGACTACGAACGCAGAACAGGGGAACGAGTGGATCTAAGCGGTTTTTATTTCGATGAAAATAATAACTACAAAGATAAGTACAATTATTACTTTAAATTCTTCCCTGGTGCAGGGTTCCTATTTTGGACGATTAATGAATTCAACGGGGCTAAGTATTTTACGATATGGCAAACATACGGTGATATGAAAGTAATTGGGAAATACATTGTTGATGTGATGAAGTTAAACGATTTAGATATTATCGTTACGGCTACACATCGCAGCGTTAAAGGGTTCATTAAGAAGTGGAAAATGGAACGCGTTCCGACTATGGACTATGTATATAATGGGTTCAATTATAAAGTGCTAAAGACTGTTAGAAAACACCTTGAAGCAACTTTGTAGAAAGGAAAAGCATGTTTATATTTGACTTGCAATTATTTGGCGGTGGCGGTAAAAAATCAAAGGTAGGTAGCATTGATGCAAAACTTCCTGCCGCTCCCGCAGAAGAAAAGGAATTGCTAAAAGGGCAACTTGATTGGATAAATGGAACTAATCGAAGTGCTAACAGGTTGCAAGGTATGGGAGATGCAGCACTTGATAATGTAATCACACCAGCATATAAAGATATGTACAATCAATATATAAGTGCAAATCAGAACAATCAGAATGCTATAGGTGCATTACAAAAGCAAATCTCAAATGCTGGTACGCAGAACCTAACCGACAACACAAAATATGCTAATCAATTAGCGGCAAGCGTTAATGATATGAACAATACGGCGGGGCAATTAGCAAATGAGTATAACGGAGCGTTGTTGCAAAATCAAAATGCAATGAACGCTATTACATCTGGTGAATTGCCTAGTGCGTATCAAGCGGCACGCCAAAAAGCATTGAATAATGATTTAGAAAGTACATTAGGGAGTGCAGTATCTGGACTTGCAAGCCGTGGCATTATCAATTCTTCACAGGCTGATAGTGCGCTAAATAATATCAGCAAAAATGCATCTAACACATTAGCTGCACAATATGCCCAAGACATAAACCAAGCGGCGAACCTAAACACACAAGCATTTAATAATAATCTGAGTGGTATCGGTGCTAAATTAGGATTATGGGGGAATACATATAATAACCAACAAAATGGGATAGTAAACCAAGCTAATTTGATGAACCAAGGATATACTAATCAAATGAGCAACGCAGGAACGGCCGCCGGGCTAGTTGGCCAACGTGAAGGGTTAGCACAAAACCCAATTAACACGGGAGCAACTACACAAGAAGCGGCAATTCAACCGGCGAAAGATTACTATTCTATGGCACAACTTAATAACGCGGATCAGGAAGATTTATTGAACCGCTACATGACGTTACGATATGGGTTAGCTAGCCCAGCACAAACAACAGTGCGCCAAGGTAGTGGTGGTTTCTTTGGAGGGTTTATGAAAGGTTTTTGCTTTGTAGCAGGCACAGAAATTGCAACGCCGGAAGGTGCGAAAGCAATTGAAACATTTAAAGCAGGTGATACTGTTATTTCACTTGATGCGGTAAACGATGTAATTGAAATGCATGATATGGGCGAGCATGAAACATATATGCTATCTACTGTAGATTGCACAGTACCAACTACGGCGAGTGAAAAGGTGTTAACTCCGGAAGGCTTGAAAGTAGTTGAAAATCTCGTAATTGGTGAACCAATTATGACCGTGCATGGATATCAACCTGTAACGCAATGCGAACCAACCGGAAAAACTGAACAGGTTTATGAATTGCAATGTACTGGTGATAATCTATTCTATGCCAACGGCATTATGGCAGAAGGTATCAATGAAGATGAACTGCAAGCCATTAAGGACAAATTAAATAGTAATGAAGATGATGATAACAAAGGCACTAAAAAAACAAGCAAAAAAGGTAGTAAGAAAAATACTGAGAAAGTAGAGGAATAACACAATGGGAGTTATTTATTTACAAGACTTTGAACCATGGGCAGCCGTTGGCGAACTAGCTGGACAATATGCATCACATCGCCTAGGCGCGTTACAAAATAATAAAATGGCTAAAGGGTATCAAAGCATGTTAAATGGTGATGCTCAACAAGGACAAGACCAGTTACAAGTAATTGATAACCAAAATAGAAATGCAATGCAGATGCAACCGACACAATTCAACTCCGCGCAATATGTAAATGATGCAATGCGGAACAATTCCGTAGGCGCTCAAATGGTGGCGCAACATAACGGGTTATGGGGACAACCTACACAACCTGGACAACTGGCACAAACACCACCACCAGCAGCGCCTGTACAAGCGAATACAGATGCGCCGGCGGTGGCAACGCAACCACAACAAAGTACCGGCTTATGGAATTTCCAAAATCTAAATAATACTGGTATTGGCGTACCTCAAACGTACCAAGACATGGTACAACAACGGGGTACTAATTTTTTTCACCAAGCGCCCAATTTGGTAAGCGATGGTAATGCCGAAAAGGATAAAGCGCAAGGACAATACGCCATTCCGGACAAAGCAAGTCTAACCACAGAGGCCCGCAAACGATTGGGTGCTAACACATTAGCGCTAGTCAAAGCGGGCTTTGACTTTAAAACCGCGCAGGGACTCGCAAGCGAACAATATCAAAGCGATATCAATTCGATGTATGCACAACAAGTAAATGAATACCAAGAAAAGGTATTGGAACCGATGCGCCAACAAATCATGAATAATCTTGTATTTACGCAAGATAAAGACGGAAACCCGGTTGTAGATACCTATAACACAAAACGGGTTAAAGGGTTAGCGCCAGCCGTTGCAAGATATAATTATCTAGCAAGTAAAGTAGGCGCTGGCACTATTGATATGAATAACTTGAATAGCATTGCAGCGCTTGATAAACCAGATTATAAATTTAGCAGCGCACAAAACGGCCATATTGTACGCTACAACATGGGCGACGGTACTATTCAAGATATGGGCGGTTATGGCAAGGTTGAAACAAAACAATTTGCGAATGGCCAAGTTATCGTAATGACGCCAGACGGCCAAATGAAAAATATCGGTAATTTCGGGGCTAAGAACATTAAAGTTTTACCTGACGGTAAAACGTATATTGTTGGCACAGACGGCAGCATGAAATATGTAGGTACACATATTAAACCGGCAACGGCTACACAAACAGGTACAAGCGGTTATAATGCGCAAGTGTTAAGAACTTTATCCGCGCAGCATACTGCATGGGTAAAAGCTAACCCGGATAAGGCAGAAACAGAAAGTCCTTATTATGGGCAATTACAAAGCGCATTAAGCGGTGCGCCTACTGGTGGCGGTGGTGCTGGGGCGCCAACGGTTAAACGGCAACCGACATATTCAAGCGAAGAACAAGCAGCAGTATCTAAGCGAATGAATGAACTATCAGCGCAAGGCTGGAGCGATGATCAGATAGCGGCGGAACTTGATGCGGCCGGATACGGTAATTATAAATCGTGGTTAAAATCTTATTAATAAAAGGGGTAGACTATGGGTGCGTTTGATGATATTACAAGCCAATACGGCAAGGCAGCTGGAAACGGCAACGCCTTTGAAGATATAACAACCGAATACGGTGATAATGTAGGCAACGCGCCCAAGCCTACATTATGGGATAGTGTTAAAAATAATGCCGAATATGTTGCTAATGGCGTTAAAAACAATATTGAATGGATTGATAAAACAGGCAAAGAAATTAATGATAATGTAATGAATACATTATCAAATTGGAAAGATGATGTAGTAAACAAAGCAAATAATCTAAGTAGGGAGTATTCACAAAGTGCTGCTAATGCCCTTGAAGCTAATGGAGATAATTTTTCAGCATTTGATGATAACGGCGACTTTATAGAAGGTCACGAAACGCCGGGCCTAAACAAAGCAAGAGTAGAGGCATACGATACCGCAGTTGGTAAGCCGGCTGGATATATAGCTATGACGCCGTACGTACCGCCAAAAGTAAAATTGGTTGCAGGTATATTGGCCGCCCCTACGGTTATAGGTAATGCAGCCGAAATGTACAATGCTAATGCAACGGCCGAAAACGAAGGAACGGCACCAGAAGGGATACTAGGGAATAGATATGTTGCTACGGCAAAAAATGTTTTTGCAGATCCTATTACGGAACCAGCTGAACGCTTAATTGATGATCCTGTTAAGTTCGCACAAAATATCGCCATGAACCCTACTAATTTATGGGATGATGTGTTTATACCGGTTGGCATGGTTAAAGGTGTAACACCTAAAAAGGTATCTGGCGCCATTGGTGAACGCGTAGGACGTGTTAGTGAACATATCAAAGAAAAGACATCTAATGCATTTGAAGATATTGGGGAACGCTTTAAGAAGGAAGAACCAAGCATGCAAGAAGGCGTGTTGTACAATGCTTTTGAAGATATACCAGTACCGGAAGAAACTGCAAATGCAGTAGAACCGCGTGCATATGCAGAAGATGCATTGAACGGCCAAGCCTATGAGGGAGAAACGGGGAATATCCAAGCTGATATATATAACAGATATCGTCAAAACGGATTAAGCGACGTTGAAGCGGCGGGCATGACTGGTAATATTGGCGCCGAAAGTAGTTTTAATACAACCATAACAAGTGGCGACGGCTACGGTTCCCGCGGTTTGGTTCAATTTACTGGGGATAGATTGAACGGTGAAAAAGGTTTGTTAAAATTTGCCGAAAGTAGAGGATTAGACCCATGGGATTGGAGAACGCAAGTTGATTTCAGCGTATGGGAATTGCACAATACGGAAAGCGCAGCACTTGAAGCAATGCGCGCAAGACCAGATGCAACACCAGCAGAAATGGCTAAAATTATTCGTGAAACCTACGAACGCCCTGACCCTTCCGTTGCTCGTGATAATGTTCGCGCTCAAATTGCAGAAGAAACATTTAATGGGAACTACGGAAAATATGAAAATGGGCCACGTGATACATCATTTAAAGATAGCAGCCTAGATCCAAATCGTGTTACACGTGATGAACCATTCAAAGATGAGTTTATCGAAAATGAAAAAACGATAAATGGGGAACAATCACATACAGATTTGAATAGTTTTGTTGAAAATACCGAAAATAAATCAGTTAAAAACGAAGATTTAGGTATAAACTATCAAGGCGAAGGCGAAACAGCCCGTACAGGCGAAATAAACGAATTTCAGCCAGAAAACCGCATAAATGCTGAATTTGTAGAGAGCGAAAAACCTAGAATTCAAGAAAACGCGATTGAAAATGATATAAATAGTAAATTTAGATACGAAGAAGATGCGCCAAACGTAAGTTTGAAAAATGCTATTGATGATTTGCCATTGAAAGCACGCGAAACAATCGTAAATGAATTAAAAGACGTTGTAAAAAATGATGCATCTGAAACACGATTTACAGAATTAGAAAATAAAGTACATTCTAATACGGAAATTTTGCAAGACTTGAACCGTGCAACAAAGCCGGATATTCCAAAAGTGGAACTTGATGCGGTGAAAGTCAAATTATCAGAAACCTTAGACGTACCAGTTGAAACATTGAACCATGAATACATGGAACGTGTTCGTACTGATCGCGCTGCCGAACTTATTGCAGATACGCAAGAATTAAAAACGTTAAAAGCAGAATCGGCAGAAGGCGGCGTGAGTGCATACGCGCAGCAACCTAGCCAACTGCTTGAACACGCAACGCATGAACAAGTACATGAAGCCGTTGTAAAAGCCTTTGACGGTAACGAAGCAATGGCAAACCGCTATTTGGAAAGTAAAGGCGTTAAACCTACAGAACCATTACAATATAGCGTAAGGGGCAAGGAAACGCCGCATACTGGCGTTGATGAAGTAGAGCGATTAGGGCGAAACGTAACACGTAAAGAAATCATAGATGCAGTTAATACCTTGTTTAACCAGCGCATTAAAAGTGGCCGTTTGGGTAAAAAAGGCGTTGGCGGTTGGTACAATACATATACCGATGTCATTCGTAGCGGTAATTATGGCGATTTCCGCGTTATCATGCATGAGTTAGGGCATTATGTGGATAACTATTTTAAATTCAGTAATAAACCACGCTTTAACAATGAATTTAATCGCGTAGTTCAAGACCGTTTCGGGAAAGCGTACAACAAGTTAGGCATGGAAGGTATACGCGGCGAAGGATACGCAGAATTCTTTCACGATTACGTAAGCGACCGCGCCAAAGCTAAACGCGAATTTCCAGAATTTTATAACCATTTCACGAAAGCAATTGCCAAAGAACCGGAATTAAACGGTATCACTAATAAATTATCTCAACTGGTTCATGAATGGCACCGTCAAGGCGGGGCGGAACGTGTAAAGGGTAGTATTTCGTTTGAGAGTAAAGGTAAAGTGAGCCAAGCTATTGATGCGGTTAAACGTGGTGAAACGCGCGACTTTATCAAAAAAGCGATGAGTGATGTATACACTAAGTTAATTGATGAACTTAACCCGTTAAAAGAGTTAGTGGAACAAGTCGAACGCGAAACAGGCGAAAAAATTTCGTTTGATGATAATCCGTATATGCAAGCGTGGCTTGCGCGTGGTTGGGCCGGTAAGGCTGAAACGTTAATAGAACACGGTGCGCCAGAACATAAAATACCAGCGTTTAAAGATATTCTAAAAGATATCGGAAAGAATGAACACAAAGATTTTTCCGCTTATCTGGTGGCGCTTCATGATTTAGACCTACATAAGAACCAACAAAAAGCAACGTTTTCATACACGGAAGATGCTGCCGTATTAGGTAAGCACGCAGGAAATGAACGCTTTCAAAAGGCGGCCAAAGAAATCTATAAATATCAAGATTATTTGTTGGGTATGCTTGTTAAAGAGGGTATGTTGACGGCTAAAGCGTACCATACAATGCGCAAAATGTACCCGCATTACATTCCGTTTTTCCGCGATATGTCAGATATAGGCATGCAATCGTTCTTATCTGGTGGCAAGGGGTTTATTGATGTATCTAGTCCGGTAAAACGGTTAAAAGGGAGTACGCGCGATATTATAGATCCATTGGAAAGTATTGTTAAAAATACATTCCAATTCTATAACGCGATAGAACGAAATCACGTTGGCCGTACATTTGCGAAATTAGCCGATAAAAAAGGTGTAGGGCAAATTGTGGAACGCGTAAAGGGCGATAAAGCAAAAACGGATAATACGTTTAACGTTTGGGAAAACGGCGAAAAAGTAACGTATGAAACAACCCCGGAACTTATCGAAACTATGCGTATGCTGGATAAAGAACAATCAAACATGATTATGAAGATTTTATCTTATCCGGCAAGTTGGTTGCGCGCTGGTGCTACATTATCGCCAGAATTTATTTTGCGCAACCCAGTCCGCGATATGATAGGCGCGGCAATTTACTCTAAACATGGTTTTATTCCTGTTGTTGATACTTTCAAAGGTTTAGCTTTATACCTAAAGAAAGGACAAACATATTGGGAATATAAGAAATCTGGGGCAGCACATGCGGCAATGGTATCCTTAGACCGCGACTATTTAGGCGGTCAATTACGCGATATTATGAAGCGTGAAAGCAAATTTACGAAGCTAATTAAAAACCCTATTGAAGCATTGCGCGCTATGAGTGAAGCAACAGAAATGGCAACACGATTGGCAGAATATGACAATGCACGAAAGGGTTATACGGGCGTTGGTAATCGCTTATTCGGTAAAGATAGAAAGCCGTTATCAGCACGAGAAGCAGCAGTAGAAAGCCGTGATATTACGTTAGATTTTAGCCGTAGAGGTACAAACACCAAGAAAGCCAATCAAGTAATAGCTTTCTTTAATGCGACTATTCAAGGCGCCGACAAAATGGCCCGTGCGTTTAAAGAAGATCCGCGCGGTATGACGGTTAAAACTATGCTTTATATTACGTTGCCAAGCGTTATGTTATGGTATATGAATAAAGACGATGAGCGATACCAAGAATTACCGCAATGGGAAAAAGATACATTCTGGATTATTCCTGGCAAGGAAAATATGTATAGAATTCCTAAACCCTTTGAAGCTGGGGTATTATACGGTACGGCGTTTGAACGCATGCTACAGTATATGGACGATGCAAAAAACAATCGTAAGAGCGTAGGCTTTAAAGGATTTGGTGATCGCGTATTTGATAGCCTTGCACCGAGTTTTATGCCAACGGCCATGATACCTATTGTTGAAGCGACAACCAATTATTCACTATTTAGACAACGCAATATCATTCCGCAATCTCAAGAAAATTTACCAGCACGCCTACAGTACGGCGCTAATACAAGCGAAGTTGCAAAATTTGTAGGTAATAAAATAGACGTTTCGCCGTATATTGTAGATAACACAATAAGAGGGTACGGCGGCGGCCTTGCTGGGTTAGGTTTGAACGCAGTTGATGCGGTATCTGGCGCAAAAGAAAACAATGCATCTAAAAAGTGGTATGAAGCGCCGGGATTAAGAGGGTTTACGGCGGCACCTTATCAATCATCTAATAGCGTACAACGTATATATGATGATTATAAGGAACAAGAAAAGCTACATAATGAGTTTAAACTCACAGGACAACGCCCAGAAGGGTACGATGCCAAAGAGTTTGCAAAACTCAAAAATGCAAGTAATAGCCTTAAAAACTTAAACAAAGCATCTAAGGCTATTATTAATAATGAACGCATGAGCGGCGAACAAAAGAGGGAACAACTAGATAAAATTAATATGAGAAAAGCTAATATAGCGCGTAGCGTATATGGCTTAGGTAAGGTTAAATGAGGGGTAAGTAATGGATCATTTCACTAGGTTTTTTGTTGAGTGTTGGAACTCTTTGACGGATAGTTTTTTAATAAAAGTTTTACTAAGTGGCGCCGGTGCATTGGGTATGTGGCTAATTCATATAAAACACGTTCAAATATTGGGCGTGTTTATTTTATTGGTATTCGTTGACTTATTCACCAAATGGGCGGCAATTGCTTATAGAATGTTGGTTGATGAATACAAATATAATGCCGATGAAATTGCAGTTTGGGAAAAATACCGTGCAATACCGTTGGCGTTTGATAAGGGTTTGATTTCAAGCCGATACATGCGAAAAGGTTTTGTGTTTAAAGTGGCGACATACGTCGCCGCTACACTTGCCGCCTTTTTATTCGATGAAATGAGCGGTCAAAAGCAATTCGCGGTATCGTTGGTATGGCTATATCTGGGTTCGTGTGAATTTCTATCCATTATGGAAAACCTACGCGACGGCGGAAATGTTATGCTAGGTAAATTTTTAGATTTGGTTAAAACTAAAATTGAAAACAAAGTTAAATTATAGGGGGTACCATGAGGGGTATTGATGTAAGCGAAAATAACGGTGTAGTTGATTGGGGCGCAGTCAAGGCTAATGGGTTTGATTTTGCTATTATCCGCATTGGTTATGGCCGCGGCAATTTAGATAGTGAATTTTATAACAACGTAAACGGCGCAATAAACGCAGGTTTAGCTATTGGCGTATACCATTATTCCTACGCTATAAATGAAGAACGTGCAGCGGACGAAGCAGAATTTGTATTGAATACATTGAACGATGCCGGCCTAACTGTTGACAAGTTGCCTATGGGCGTATGGTTCGATATGGAAGATGCGGACGATTACAAGGCAAATCGTGGCATGCCAACGGGCCAAGAATTAACAAATATTTGTAGTGTGTTCATCAATAAATTATGGCAAGCTGGATATGTTAATACTGGTTTGTACGCTAGTTATGACTGGTTAGTGAATGTATTAGACGTTAGTCAATTAGGCGGTTGCGCTATCTGGTGCGCACAACTTAATAACCAATGCGACTATGAAGGGGCCAATTTGTGGCAATACACGTTCAGCGAAAACATCGAAGGCAAGGAGTTTGATGCCGATTTAGTAATGAATTGGCCTATTTAATAGGGGGTAATTATGGATACTATCATTCAATTATTAAGGCGATATGCGCCCGTAATCACCGTGGCAGCACTTGTGCTGCTGGTGGTAGTTGGCTTATTTTGTTACAAAATGGCTTATACAAAGAAATTGCAAGAACCTGTTATCCTCAATCAAACAGTAGCGAAAACCCCGCAGAAACTGGCTGATACGTTAAAAATCACGCCAAAGGAAGCAAAGGAAGTAATTGCGTATAAGGAAACCGCGCAGCCGGTAGCAACGTATTATACACAGGCGCCAACGCTACATGATGCGGCAGTAGTTACGAAAAATGCTATTAAGGATAAATCGCCGAATATTCCAAAGGAAGCTATAGAAAAAAGCGATAGAACCGCGGTAGTAGAAAATACAAATGAAAACAAAGTTGACGTGTACAAGATTAACCTAAACAAAGTACATCGCATAATGGGCGGCGTTACTGTATTAGAAACAGGGAAGGTATACGAAACTGTAGGTTATCAAGCTGGCGACTTTCAAGGTTTAGCGCATTTTGACGGTAAGCAGTTTAAAGGGGCCAGCGCACTTTATACATTCGCGAAATGGTAGGTGATCCGATTATCTCCGCGCCGTACGGTTTACGGTAAACTATAATTCATTTAATGAAAGGGTATATTATATGAAAACATTTACATTTGAAGGCAAAACTCATATGTTCGCAGAAGAAGTAGAACCAAAGAAAGACGGTTTATACACCGCAACCTTAACAGACAATAACAACGTACGTTGTGAAATGTGGTTTGTAAACGGCGAATTGAAACGCCTTGTTGAATTAGATTAATACTAAAAGGGGTACCATAAGCGGTACCCCTCTTTTTTATTTGACGGCAAAAATACGTCAAAAATTTCATGTAAATCCATATAATTTTGTGGTTAGAATTTTAAATTTACGTTATGGCCAATCAATTAAAAACTACGATGTGTGATATTATGGATAAAAATTATTAAATACGCTATAATAAAGTATTGCTAATTACGGATTGTTTACAGGGAAAAGGGGGTGTTCCTATGGCATATATGGCGCTATATCGTAAGT
>ERZ773254.246-NODE-246-length-34716-cov-5.238395_pt1 | contig 34716 bp, 39 predicted proteins | sample MGYA00580516_ERZ773254 | MGnify/ENA primary metagenome ERZ773254 (study PRJEB29015, sample SAMEA2738158) | human oral metagenome | biome: human oral; feature: human-associated habitat; material: saliva | place: China | collected 2192 ...
AACAACTCCAACAACTCCAACAACTCCAACAACTCCAACAACTCCAACAACTCCAACAACTCCAGTTACACCAACTACTCCAAGTGAACCGGTAGTTCCAACAGAACCTAGTCAACCAACTGTACCTAGTAATACAGATAAACCAGTTGCACCAGAGGCTCCAATTGCACCACTACCTAGTGTGAGTGATAATACGGGAGCAGGTGGAACGATTATAAATCCTCAACCACAAGACCACGATAATACAGGTGGTAATACAAACAATGGTGGGAATATTAATATAGGTGGTGTTTCGAACCAAACAAACTATGTTGAGAACCCAAATAAACTTACGGTAGGTGTATCAGATGGTTCGGTGAAAGAAGTAAAAGCAACAGTTTCTTCACAAGATGGAACAACTGAGTTAAGTGGTCGTGTTGTGAATGGGTCATTCGTAGCAGATAGTTTACCAGACAAAGATGGGGTATATACTGTAAAAGTTCAAGTAACTGATGATAAAGGGCAAACTTCTGAGAAGACGATTACGTATGCAGTTAATAAAAATGGTTCAACTTATGATTGGTTGAACAAAGATGTTAATGGTGCATATTACCAATATCTAAGTGAAGACTTGAAACTCTCAGAACATTCAACAACACGATTAGATACAAGTAAGACTAAATTTACGTTTACTTTAGACGGTAAAGTAGTGACTGTGGATTCAAGTCTAGTTAAAGTTGAAGAGAAGAAAGAGGACGATGGTTCATACACTTACACTTACACTTTCAATAAAGATGGTTTTAAGGACAATGGTGTTTGGTCTATTTCAGTAGCAACTGTGGACATTGATGGTCATGCTTCTTCGTCTAATGCTTCTGTTCAGTTCCAATTTGTGTTGGATAATATTGTACCGGAGTTAAAAGTAGAAGGTATTTTAAACAATGGTAAATATAATGCCGCTAAACATCAGTTTAAAGTTTTAGTTAAAGATAACATTGGTTTAGCTAGGGTTAGAGTTCTTATTAACGGTAAAGTTTACGAATTTACAAAAGAAGAGTTACTTAAAGGTGAGAAAATTTTAGATTTAGAGCGTTCTGACACACCTTACTCTATTGAAGTTGAAGTAGTTGACTTAGCGGGAAATACAACTACTCAGAAAGTAGAGGGTATCACAGTTTCTGCAACTACACTAGATGCGTTACTTCACTCTGATAACTTTAAGCTTATTGTAGGTGTATTAGGTGTAGGGTTCTTAGGTTCATTATTGGCATGGTGGTTTGCGGCTGTTAAAAAACGTAAACGTAAAGAGCAAGTAATGGAAGAATTACGTGTAGGTGCTCATTTACTTACAGAAGCTGAAGGTTTAGCTTCATCAAGTGGTGTTGGTACTGAGGGTGTACCTAGTTCGAGTGAACCTAACTCAGATGAAACTTCAGAGTTGGGTGGTGCAGGATTTGCAGCTTCTGAGGTCTTAGAGTCTATTAAAGATTCTGCGAAGACAGAAGTACCTAATACAGGTGATGTTTCCGAGTTAGGTGATACTACAAGTACTTTACCTTTAGAAGATTCGGAGAAATTAAGTACTTTAGATGTTGACCCAGAGACAGCTATTTTAGATAGCGAAGCAACTGGTATGGTATCTGATGAAGAAACTTCTGTATTGGATTCTGAAGATGAAGAGACTTCTGTGTTGGATTCAGAAGATGAAGAGACTTCTGTATTGGGTTCAGAAGATGAAGAAACTTCTGTTTTAGATGAATCTGAGGCAACCTCTGTCTTAGATACAGAAGAGGCAACCTCAGTATTAGATGCAGAAGATGAGACAACTTCGGTTTTAGATTCTGAGGAAAATACAGGTAAAACTGATATTTTAGAACCTAGCGAAGATACAAATTCTTTAAAAGAGGACGTATCTAAAACTAAGAAACCAAAATCTAAGGGTTCAAGAAAGTCTACTAAGAAGAGCAAATAAACGTTCTTAGTTATGTAGTTAGAGGACTGTTTGAACAGTCCTCTATTATTTTATTGGGTGGTATTATGTTTAGTTTATTTAAAGATTTTTTGTTAATGCGATTATTGAATAAAGTAAAAGGTTTAAGTTTAAAGCAGATATATGAACTATCTGTTAATGCTAAAGAACGTGTTTATTCTTTAAGTGTCCTTGTACTTATTGGTGGTATTGCTACGTTTAACTATGCTTTCACAGTAGGTTTAAGTAACCTTTATTTGTATTTATTGCTTGGGTTCTTACTTTTAGTGTTAGGTTTAGGTGTGCTTTATCATATCAATTTGTATTGGATTTTAAAAGACTATTTATTGTATATGTTGCGACCGATTGAGAATGATTTAGACCGTCCAGAAATCTATTTTAAGAGACTTTTATCTTCTGAGGTAGATTTACCCAAGAAAGAAACTAAAACGGAGTAGAAGCCAATTCTGAGCTTCTGAGTGCTATATTTTAGAAAAGGGAACAAATGTCAAAAGATAAAACAAGTTTACTAAGTGAATTAGATTCAGAGGAAGTCTCATTTGAGTACAATCCTTTAGTAGATTTTAAGTCTAGTCGTCCTTTAACTAAGTTTAAGTTCTTAGGATCATTTTTGCAAAAAGTAATAACAATCGTTCTTCTTCTGTTAGTTGGGGTATTGTTATTGAAACTCTCATTTAGTCCTATAAAAATATCGGGTTCTTCTATGGAACCAACTATGCAGAACGGTCAAATTTGGTTTAGTACTATAAAAGAGTTTAAAAAACCTAAGCGTGGAGATATTGTAACTGCGTATGATGTATTAAATAGAGTTCGTATTGTAAAGCGAGTTGTTGCTTTAGAAGGAGATACCATTACAATTACAGATAGTGGTTTATATGTAAATGGTCAGTTAGAAGATAACTCAGATGAGACAAAGGGTATGCTTATGGATACGACTTCTTGGGTGGGTTCACATAAAGGAGTAGAGACACGTTTAGGTGAGGGTGAGTATTTCTTATTAGGTGATAATAGGAATAATTCTGAGGATTCAAGGAGAGAGGGTATCTTTCCATATTCTACAATCCGAACTACTGTTACTTTAGAGTCACCCGAATTTATCAAAAATTTCTTAGAAAAAACAATAAATTAATGAGAAATTTGTTTAAAACTTCTAAAGTTACCTAGATTTATTCATTCTTACGCATATCTAAAACCCTTGATACTAGTGGATTTTTAGCAAATCTCTTGTGCAAGAACAAGTTTAAAAACTTTTTTACGCAAAACTGTTGACATACGTGGGTTTTTGTGATATACTATTCAATGTAAGTTAGCAAAAAGCTAACTAAAAAATGAAAGGAGCCTATATACATGGCTAACAAACAAGATTTGATTGCAAAAGTAGCAGAAGCTACTGAGTTGACTAAGAAAGATTCAGCAGCAGCTGTTGACGCTGTATTCGCAGCTGTAACTGAATTCCTTTCAGCTGGTGAAAAAGTACAACTAATCGGTTTCGGTAACTTTGCAGTTCGTGAACGTGCAGCTCGTAAGGGTCGCAACCCACAAACAGGTCAAGAAATCACAATCGCAGCTACTAAAGCACCTGTATTTAAAGCAGGTAAAGCTTTGAAAGAAGCTGTAAACTAAGAAAAACTAATAGAAAGAATTTTCCTATTAGTAATTTTCAAATATAGATTCGAGGTTTAATGCTTCCAATCTTAGGTGTCGCTTGATTGCAGTGAGTTTCACTTAGTGGTTTGATTCCATTAGATACCTATTGCAGTTTTTGAGACTGCATATTCCAAACGTTCCTAGCAAGTAAAGCGTTAAATACGTTGTTTTACGTGTTTGTCTTATAGACTAGGTAATACAGTATGGTGGGCGTAATGTCGAATAGTTCATTATACTGTCTTAGTGGTCGGTTGAGCCCGCTAAGAATCTCCGCACTGTCTGGTTCGGCAGTTCCATTTACAAAATAAAATAAAGGTGTGTATCGTAAAGGTAGGTTTTGAAACTTAGCCATTAGTTCTTTACAGTAGTGTACGACGGGTCCAGATGACGAAGGACAAACGCTCTATATTAGGGTTAATAGTTCTGCACCTTTTACAAACGGTCTAGTTGCTGACTTATTGAGGTTGGAATCCTCACGTTTGTTTAGAGTTGACTTAATTAACTCTATCTTTTCCTCCATATTCTTCAGTGGTGCGAAAGACAATGTGGCTCATGAGACAACTGTAAGGTTGTCTCCCCTCGTTTGAGGGTATTTTTATAAGCGTGGATGGCGGAATAGGCAGACGCATAGGACTTAAAATCCTAGGAACATTGGTTCGTGAGGGTTCGAATCCCTCTCTGCGCATATACCTTAATCGAAAAAGAAGAAGTAAACGCATAAAGCAATCCTAAGCGGACTATGTGTGCGGAAGATAACTTCCGTTTGAAATTCGGTTAAGGTTTGAATTAAATAGGTTCCATAGCTCAACTGGATAGAGCACACGCCTTCTAAGCGTGGGGTTTTGTAGGTTCAAGTCCTACTGGAATCATTGAGAAAGTTTCTCATAGTGGATAATGTGGCTGCTCTAGTGTTGGACAGCAGGTTGGTTTCTACATCTCTTACTTATACACTTTGTGCACATGTGGTTAGAGTGAGAGTGTACATCGGTTCGATTCCGATAATCGGGGGTTCGATTCCCTCTATCCGCATTAGAGATTATGTTTGTTCAAGATTTAATCTAGGATATGCATCTCTAATTGATTAGTGTCGCGATTTCTAGTGTCAGTAGTTCAAGGTTTTAGACATTGCACGAAGTTATGTCCTAGACGGTACTAATCTTACTTAGACTCGATAGCTCAGTTGAGAGAGCATCAGACTTTTAATCTGAGGGTCGTAGGTTTGATCCCTGCTCGAGTCATGGCAAAAAGATTGCATGAATTCTTAAATTCGTAGCAACTAAGGCTCACTCATTGTGAAAGGTGTGTGAGTCATTTAGGTGCAAGCATAGTGTGCAACCATTATGTGAGTGCTTGAGTTTCTTCATCATAAGATGTTAAGAACGCCTTAGTGAAAGGTTTGAAGTTCACTAACGCCCCTCAGCGATACGAGGTGACGACAACGGTTCGATTAGCAGATTAAAGCTAGTTAGATAAGGTTGTTGAGGTTTACTGGCTATAAGCTACGTGCTAAAGGTTTAGAGTAAGTAAAAATCCTTTCAGTAAACCAAGAATAAAACTCAGTTGCAAAACGGTGGAGACCTTTCCGGTTCTGGCAAAGTTGTCGAAGAAATCGTTTTAAAACCTTTTACCTTAGAAGTACAGTTTCTAGGTAATAAAAAACACGAACAAATCGGTCTGACTGTACTCGGCTGAAGTTCAAAAACTTGTTGGTTTAAAGGTTCACCAACATAAGATACCAGAAGTGTTGAGGGTATCATTTTTATTTAGGCTTGGTAGCTCAGTTGGTAGTAGCAGTAGATTGAAGCTCTATGTGTCGTAGGTTCAAGTCCTACCCGAGCCATTGTAAGTTTAAGTAAATGTAACTTACACTATTTAGATACCTAACTAGTAGGCGTTGGTTAGCTTACAAAGGGGTATCTTTCTTCCACCATAGCTCAGTTGGTAGAGCGCATGACTGTTAATCATGATGTCACTGGTTCGAGACCAGTTGGTGGAGTTTATTTTGTGCCACAACGGCGTGCAATGCTTGAGAGAGGGTTGCTAAAGTTCTTAGAGCAAGTTTCTTGCTCTTCGTCTTTTATTATCGGAAAGTAGCGCAGTTTGGTTAGCGCACGTGTTTTGGGAACACGGGGTCGCAAGTTCGAATCTTGTCTTTCCGATTGAACTAGGTTGTTGAGTTATTTTCCATCATAGCTCAATTGGTAGAGTGCCTTACATCGGTAGACACTGGAGTTAGTCGCCAGTTATAAAAACAATGACATTCGTTACTATCGAATTAAATAAACAGATGCGTAAGGAAGTTGCGTGTTCGAGTCACGTTGGTGGAGTTAAATTAACCTATACGTACCTTTAGCTTAGATGGTTAAAGCTCTCGGCTCATAACCGAGTGACCGTAGGTTCGAGTCCTTAGGTCTCCATTTCCAAAATCGCAGTTTGGATGAAAAGAAAGCAGATGCATATCTGCTCTTTTTTGTAAGTTGATGAGATGGTCATAATAGGCTCTCAGAGGCACCAGATTGCCCCAGATTTAATTTTAAATGCTCGGTCGATAATTTATATCTTTCAGAAATAAAATTCGATAGAGAGGATTTTATGAGGTTTTAAAATGATAAGTGAAAAAGACAAGAAAGTAATAGAGTTCTTAAAAGCTCAAAGACTCTTTATGGCAGATAAGACTCGGTATCGAGAATTGACTGACTTGATTTCAACTTTTGAAAACGGTACTTATTCTGCAAATATGAGTGAGGAAGAACTCCCACATAAGGTTTGGTTGAACATACAAATGGCTCTTGGTGGGTGGTTTGAGAAGGAGAGTAACTGAGAAATGGTAAGTATGACATTAAAAACACTGCAAAGCTTAGAGAAAGACCTTAATTATTTATTGAAAGATGGGTCGCTCGAAGAGGTTCTAGCCTTCCTCGGTATCCAACATTTTGATAGTAACCACAAGTTAGGTGATGAGCTTAGGTTTGTTTATGAATTTGAAGATACTTGTACTTTGGCGATTGAGGTTTCTATCACAAATAAGGAAATGAGGTTTTGGGGAACTACACAAGACTCTAAACATAGGTTAATTTCACGATCATTTTGGGTATGGTTAGACCAACATTACGGTTTGTTGTTTCTTCGTTTAATTTATTTGTTGAATAAAAGATACAGGTCTTACAGTTCTTATGCCTATAAAGTGAACATTCAAGGTGAGTGGTTCGATCTTGAAGTAAATACCAGTTTATTGGATACTTTAGATAGTTTTCAGTTATGTTTGCTCTCTGATTCTGATTTAGAAAGATTTTACTCATGACTTATACACACTTGTGGAAAACCCTCCAAAATTATGTGCATAACTTTTTAAGTTTCTTAGATCAGCATCCTTACATATTTATCGGTTTGTTGATTTTACTTTTTGTAAGTTGGTCTCGTATTTGTTGGAAGTTATTTAAACATTCACCAACTAAAGCAGAAAAGAAGAAAATTGTACAGTGGTTTTTCAATGGTCTAATAGTCTTACTTTTGCTATCATTTTTATTGTTATTACTAGTCATAGGAGTAGGTCAAGTCATTTAGTGCTTGACTTATTCTTTTAATTGTGTTATAATAAGATATAATTAAAATAAAAGATAAACAGGAGAAAACAACTATGGTTAAAACTTATAAATTAGGTCTATGTGATAATAGACATGAAATAAAAGATGTAACAACCTACATCTTCGCTGATGGTAATATTAGCTTCCCTATCGACCCTAAAGCGTTGAGAAATAAAGTTGTAGATAAGTTCAATGAACTAGGGATTACAGATGGTGATGATTTAATTATTTATGTAACAGGTTTGACCCCAGCTTTAACTGCAGTCATCCGTATTGCCTTTAAACATTCTATGACTTTAACACTCATGCACTATGATAAAGATTCTAAATCGTATATTGAAGATGTACTCTTTTCTCCGAATGATGTAGGGTACGACTTAGAATACCCAACGTGGGTTGCGTGTCCATAAACTTAATTAAGCACAGAAAGATAGAGGAAAACTTATGTCTATTGTAACATTTAAAGATTTTACGATTGAGAATATTACAGATAAGGTTCGTGAAGTTAATGAATTTCATGGCACCTTTGCAGATAATCGTACAAATATCTGTGAAATTTTGATTGAGATTTCCACTGAGGTTAATAACCAAAGAGTTGAATTAGAAATGACAATCAAACCTCAAGAAATAGGAGCTTACCACTCTTATGGGGATGATAGAGACAAAGGTTTCGGTATCTCTACTGAGGTTTTCAAAGATTTAATTTCTCATGCTCTTGATGGTGCAGACAACTTGACTTTAGATGAGTTTGTTCGTCATTATTTTGAGAAGTTTGGACATACACATAGTGTTGAGTTGCGCTATGGAAAGCATAAGTATTTAGGTCATACAGTCTTGTATTTACCTACAGATGATTCTAAGTCTACAAGTGCAGTTTCTTTAAATGTTGTTATTTCAGAGGGTCTTGATTTACAAGATTCTTCTGTTGAGGTGGTTAAGTTTATTTTAGATGATTTAACGGTTGACCTAGTTGAAAAACTTGTAGAGGGTATTAAGCTTAATCAACATCAAGAAGATAAATATGATTTGTCTTTAAAACATTTACAATATGCAAAAGAGGTAGCATCTAAAAGCAATAACTTTGTTTATTATAAATCAGCTTTAGAGTTCTTGTTAGAGATTAAATCAAAACATCCTTGGGGTTTTTATCCATTGGAACTTGTCTGCAAAGACAACTTGGTACGTGGCGATTTAAAGCAGATGTTTCCAACTGCTATTAAGAAAATGACAAATGATAACTTAGTTTATAGTTTGGAAGAGTTATTAAATGGGGTAAATTAAATGACAGTACCAAAGATGAGAGCTTGGGACTCAGAACTTTGTCTTATGGTCCCAGATAATTGTTTAGAAAAAGATGTAAGTGGTATAATTTATGAAATTTATTCACCTTTGACGGGTAAAAAGCGACCTATTGCTCACGTTATTAATCCAAGTAATGTCATGCAGTCTTTTCATGTTTTCGATAACTCAGAAGATAAGGTTGAAATTTATGAAGGTGATATTGTTCAATTTGAGGATTACGACCCTCAATCAGAGGACACAATTTATTCTCTCGGTATCGTTGAGCGCTCGGATTTGGGTTTAAATATTACGAATCGCTTTACAGTAGAACTAGAAGATTTGTTATTAGGAGACCAGCTCCTTGATGTGAAAGTAGTTGGTAATATCTATCGAAATAAGGATTTATTGGAGGGGAGTTAAGATGAAATTAACATTGAAGCAACTGCGAAAATTACAAACGGAAGGTCAGTTAACTGACTTTGCTTTAAAAGATTTACCTACTTATCCAAATTTTTATAGTCAAGTAGGTATAAATGAATTGGTTGCGCATGAATTTGAATTGCGTAAAGAATTTCGTGGAGTCTTTGTAAAACAAGGGGTTAATCATTATCAGTATGATTTTAAAACTGAAACAGTCTTTTTGTATAATGACTATGTGGGTTATCGAGACTCTAATCATTACAAGGTTTCTGTTTCTGAATTAGCAGAGGTTGTAAATGGTACGCGCTCTTTGGATGAGTTTCCGATTGACTCCGATTTGGATTTATTTTGGTTCTTAGAAACTCAAGAAAAGGCTGTCTTAGTTGGTTTACTTTATAAGGCTTTAAAAGGGAAATAGAGGTTTTTATGAACAGAACAACAACCTATAAAGTGTGGGACACTAAAACTAAACAGATGTACCAAGTAGCTGGAATTGACTATGTACAAGGTGAAATTTACCCAGTACATGAAGATGATTTTAAACGATTCATACCATTCTCTGAGGGTATCCTATTACCACAAACCCCGTTTGTAGATAGCAAAGGACAACCGTTATATGCAGGTGCTATTATTGAGGTTGCTGATACTGTTTATTTCTCTGATGGTTCCTTCTGTGAAAATCAAGATGAAGCTTACGGTGAAACGGAGATTAAGAACTATTTTGCTTTAGAATTTGATGGGTTTGAATTTTTGCTCACTAAGAGCAAGTATGGTTTATTAGAAGATTCAGCTTTATGGGTCTCTATTTATGAGGATAATGTGCAAGTGTTAAGTGACTTTTTAAATATTTCAGATAACTTTACTGTTGTAGGAAATATTTATGAAGATGCTAATTTGATTGAAAATAAAGAACAAAGTGATTAAAGGTGGTATTTAAACATGATGGAAGAATTATTAAAAGAGTTGTCTGAGTACATGAATAATGGTTTTGAACGTATTGCACGTAAAACAAAGTGGAAGTTGTACTTTGAGCGTTTGAAAGCAAATAATGTAAAAGAAGTATTTCGAGTAGATTTTAAAACTAAGACTGTTCGTTATTACTGTGTAACCCATGATACTCCATTAGCTGATGTTTTGCTTCAGTATGCAACAGATGAGTTTCAGTTTGAGACAGTTGCAGATATTGTAGATTATATTTATGGTGCTTAGTAAGATGATAAAGAATGAGCTAAAAGAAATGCCCCTTTTGATTGCTAAAATCGAAGAGTGGTCTAAGGCAAGGGGTATCGATAAATTACCTTATCAAGAGCAACGCTATAAAATCATGGAAGAGTTTGGAGAATTGTTTGGTGCCTATTACCGAGGTAACTTAGAAGAGTTGAAAGATTCTCTGGGTGATATTATAGTGACTTTGATTATCTATGTGCAGCAATTTTCAAATGGTGAGCGTAACTTCTTTGAAGAATTTTGGTGGGTAGATACTGATGAGTTTAAGGGTTTGGCTTACCATTTAGACCAAATTGCAACTTCGACTACTTTAATTTATGCAGGTGCGAGTGGTATTTGGGTTCTTCGTTATGTAATTGCAGATTTAAAGCATATTGCAAAACACTACGGTTGGAGTTTAACTGAGTGTGTGGAACACGCTTGGCAAGAGATTAAAGACCGTAAAGGTCAAGTTGTGGATGGAAAATGGATAAAGGAAAAGGATTTACTTAATCTAGGTTAGAGGTATTGTTATGTTGAAGGTTTACACAGGATATAATATGAGTAGTATTAGAGACGCAGTATCTTTTAATTTTACTGATTTAACAACTCCTAAAGAGATACTTGAGAAAGTAACTGAAAAGGTATTGAGTACAGATTGTTTTTCTGATAATGGTATGGAGTTAAAAGTTAAAACAAATCATCCTTTGGTGCTTGGGGTTTTAGAAACTTTAGCTATGGAGTCCGGGAATAATCAGAACTTGATTTACTATTACATTGATGAATTTGGTGTTTATTCCAGCTCGTATTATGAGGGTGAGGTTGTAGTTGGTGATTATTTTCCAAATAAAGAGCTTACTGACTTGAAGTCTCGTTTTTATAGTTACTATTATGAAAATATTTGTAGATTAGGTAGAGGTGGTTAATTTCATGCAGCAAATTAAGATTTTCACAACGGACTCTGGTTTTCGAGAAAATTGGGTAAGTGCCGATGATAAAGCAAATAAGTGGTTAGCAGAAAACCCAAACGTTAAAGTTTTAGATATGCGCTATCAAGCGAATATCTCAGGATTTGCTGACAGTGGGGTATCCGCTAATGACTTCCATGAATCTATTTGTTTGCTTTATGAGATTGATTAGATTAGGAGGTTAAACTTATGGCAAAAGAACAACTAGTTAAGATAGACCCTAAAAACTTAAAAGGTTGCTCTATTGAGTTAAAAGCATTACTAAATGAGAAGTTGAACGATAAAGAATTGAAATTAGAAGTCTTTATCTATTCTGATTCAATTAGTCCACTAAATGTTGAAATAGAGGATTATTCCCTAGGTGGCGCAACTGTTTGTGAAGGTTACATTTGGCCAGATATGAGTTTTAATTGGGTACGTAAAAGTTCGTTAGCTCCTCTATATGAAATTAGTTTACTATCAGTAGGTCAAGTCGCCAAAATTAAACGTTGGACAAGACGTTATATGGAGGAACTTGCGACTTATTATGAAGATGAAATTAGAAAGGATATTTGATTATGGCTTGGAGACTGCATGATTTAGTTCATCTGTATTTAACAGAGATTCGGCTTTCGGACTTGGAGACGACTAAAAATCCATTAGGTTTGTGTGATGATTTACTTAATCCAAATGAACGAGAGTTATTGTTTACATTTAGTCCAATAACACAAGAGGTTTTTGATGTTTTCGATGAGATTGCTCGTTGTAAAAGCAAATATGTTACAACATTAGGGCAAGTTGTAGCTTTTGTAAACTTCTGTGCAAACGACCTTTCTAAGTATCCTTTCTCGGTTTTAGCAAGTGAATTTTCACCAGAAGATTTACCAAAATTGAATTTGTCTGATGACTTATTGGTTATAATAGAATTTGAGGACTAAACAAATGCTAGAAGTACAAGAAAACAAACCCTTCCGTATCAACTTCAAGAACGGAGACCAAACAATTTACATGGTACAAAATCAAATTCTGAAGATTTTCTTTAGAGATGACTATGGCTGGTTGAGTGTGCCAGACGAGATGTACAACAGAACGTGGTCGTACATTAAAAGAAAGGGAATCACATATATCCCAGAAGATGAACTTTTAGAGTTATCTAAACAGTTCACAAACGGCTCAGATTTGCTAATTACAAAATAGAAAAGGAAACATTTTATGAATTTAACAAAACCTATTAAAATTGGAATTGCTATTATTACAGGACTTGTCCTACTTGGACTTTTTCGCTTAACTGCAGTTAAACGAATTCCGGCAAATACTGTTGGGGTTAAGGTAAGTGCCTTTGGTGGTGTCCAAGACACCACACTTCAAACGGGGTATCATTTAAAACTGCCTTTTATTGATCAGGTTTACACTCTTCCCACTTCGGTACAAACGAAGACTATGGAGAAGATTACAACTCAGACCAAGGATGGTCAATGGCTCAATACCAATATTGACGTGAAGTACCGTGTGAACAAGGAAAAAGCCATGACTGTATTCTCCAATTATACTAATTTGGAGAATGTTAACAATAGTGTGGTTTCACCCGCAGTTCAACGGGCGATTGAGTCCGTGACGGGTAATTACGACATCTATGATATTCTCGGAGACAAGCGTACCGAAGTATATGAAATGATTGACAAAGCTCTAAAAGACAAGTTTGAGTCTTACGACTTGGAATTTGTCTCGTTCACAATTACCGACCAAGATGCCGGTGATGAGATTGAAGCAGCTATCAAGAACGAAAGTGTTAAGCAGAAAGAGATTGATACTGCTAAACAAGAGAAAGCTAAGGCTGAGGTAGAAGCTGAGACTAAGAAAGTCCAAGCTCAAGCTGAGGCGGATACTGCTATCATTCGTGCTGAGGGAGAAGCTAAGGCAAACAAGGTAAAATCAGACTCTATTACGGATAACCTTATTCGTATGAAAGAGGCAGAAGCCAGAGAAAAGCATGGTTGGGTTACTGTCAACGGTACGGGTAGTACGATTGTGCAGCCATAATTAGAAGTAGGTGATTTAAAATGGGTTGGTTTATTTCTAATTGGTTTCTAGGAACTACTTTTATAGTTTGCTTAGGTTCTGCGTGTTTAATGTTGTTAAGTGACTGTGAGTCAGGTATGCAGAAACTTCGTTGGTTTAAGTGTACCTATATTGGCATCTTTGCTTTTTTGATTTGTTTTACAACTATACTGGTTGGAAATCTTAAAGTAGAGACAGTTTATGCAACTGATTGGAAACAAATCTATCAAAATGATAAAGATATTGATTTGACTCTAGCTTTTGATGACGATTTTGAGTATAAAATTCCTTTGAACGAACCTCTTACTAAAACTCAGATTTACAATAGTGGCGATAATTCAAAAGTTTTAAACTACACTCACTACTTAACTTTGAAGAAAGATAACGCTAGTATAACTCGGAAAGTTAAACTAACTGAGTTAGTGGGTGAAACCAGTAGCACTGCAAAGATTATCAGAGTTGAATATCGTAAAATTGATTATACGTACAACAGACTATTTAATTTTGTAGGTTCCCATGAAAAATCAGAATATGATGGTGAACTGCGTTTGACTTTTGACAATGGAGAAGGTGCTATAACAAGTGATGATTTAAGTAACTTTTTAGAGAAGTAACTCTCGGTATCCTTAAATTGAGCAAGACTTTAAAGGTCTTGCTTTTTATATTTGACAAATATATTTATTTTTGATATAATAAAGAAAATAGAAAATGAGGTTTAAATTATTATGTATTCTGAAGGAATTGACCGTTTAACTGTTTATGGTTCAAGTAACATAGAATCAAAATTGCAGACAAAGTTGCAAGAGGGTAGTTTATATTCGGTATCTTTTTGTGACAGTGGTTCTCCTATATTTGAGGATTTTAGGTTGGATAAGGAGTCCACAATTCAACAAGTTTTGGACTATCTTGATTATAGGTTTGCTATTATAGATTCTAAAGGTTCTAAAGGTGCTTGTAAGATTACTTTAGTCAATACTGATTATACAATTAAGATTGAGAGTTGTTCTTAGTTGTTTAGAGAAAGGAAGTTAAATATGTTTGATTGGTTATTGAATAGTTCTTACCGAGGTATTATATCGAGTGTTTTAGGTATGCTTGCAGGTTTTTGCGCTGCTATTTTACTGAATTCAGCAGTAAGTGCTGAGAAACTTTTCACACTTTCACTACTTGTTTCAGTTATTGTTTTTGTACTAGTTCACTTTATTTTAGAGACTTATACTAAACAAGAGCTTGTCTATGAAAAAGATTGGGTATCGGTTTATAATCGAAAGATTGATTTTTCTGATACGTTTTTGTTAACGTGGGTAACTAAGTCACATGATCATGTTACCTTAACTCCTAGTACTATGTTAACTAAAGACTTGTTTGAAGAACTTAAGAAATATAGTTCTGGGAATTTAGTTGGTAAGGTCACTCATAAGCAAAATAAGAAACAAAGTTCAGCTTACGTTATAATGAGTGAAGTGGTAGATTTAAAGAATTTAGATAGTTATTTAACTAAGGTTGAATATAGAAAACTCAAAGGGTATCGAAATCGTTTAGGTTTTTTAAGAGGTAACGTTCAAGAATTTGAGACTATAAAGGGTGTTTTGCGTTTGACTTTTGAACAAGAGAAAGCAGAGACAATTTTTGATTAGATAGATGTTTTTAATTAGGAGATGAAAGAATGGACAAATTATTTGATGAATTGGCGAAATCGCTAAATGTGAGTACAGACTTAGTACAACAATTTGTGGGAAACTACCCACAATTGCGTTCCCAATGGCAACTATATAAGATTTTCGACTTGTGGGGTGACCTTATTAGTTTTGCGGTTTTTGTAACTTGGGGTATTTTGATTTATTTGGGCTTTAAGTACCATTCCGATTTAGGTTATTCTTCTGAGGAAGAAGTTAACGTTGTTCGTAAGCGCTGGTTAAAGAAATTAGCAGTATCTGTAGTTGTGCTTTGCATTATTGATTATGTTTTGCTTTCTCTTCAAACTGTTTTTGCCCCAGATATCACTATGTTGTTTGAAGTTTTGAAACAGTTGAAGAAATAAATTTAAGTGGAATGGTCAACTCTCTTAGAGAGTTGACTTTTTTATTGTTTTTTAGTAAACTAATAAAAATAAGAGAAAGAAAGTTATAATTTTATAGCTTTTGGTGTATTGTTAGTATGGTTAGAAAATATGTATCTCAACATGATCAATATGGCGGGGAAATTACACTTACAAAAGAAGATTTAGCAAGACGTATTCGTTTATTTAATTCAGATATAAACGTAAAGGAGCTAGGTATAAAGATAGGAGTAACTGGAAGTTCAGAAACTTACGCATATCACACTCAATTGTGTAGTGATTATTGCACAATAAGATTTATGATATATGCAACAGGTGATTGGGGTCTTCGTTCAGACTATCACTTATCGAGTGAAACGTTAGACTTATACTATAGAGCTTGGGAACTTTGGAAATTAAAAGGCTTAAGTTTCGATTTATAACAGGGAAAAACAAGTCCATGACTTGTTTTCTTTGTGTTTTTGTGCTATAATAAAGAAAATTAAAAAGAAAGGAAGAAATCATAATTTGAAAACCAAAGAAGAAGTCTTTGAGTTAGTAAAACACTACCTAATAGATTTAGACTCGGTATCTGAGGTCGCTACTCAGCGAAAGTACATCCATGATGAGATTAAGTCTTATTTAGTTGAGAACTACTTAGGGTTTGCAACAAGTCCTTCGGTCAATATTGAGTTAATGAATGCTTTAGATGAGGTTGGTTGGTTTGATAAAGGTACATTTACCTTGGAGGGTCGAGTAGTTGTACCTATACGTAATGCAGATGGTTCGATTGCAACTTTAGTAGGTTGGCGAAAAGGGTTTCCAAAATACTATACGATTGCAGATAAAGACTTCTCTAAAGAAAGTCATTGGTTTAACTTAGATAGAGCGTTAGATAAATCATTTAATGGAGATAGTCGTTACCGTGGTTCTGTCATGGTAGTTGAGGGTGTCTTTGATGCTCTCCATTTGGATGCTTATGGTGTACCAGCTATTGCGACTATGGGTTCTGACGTGAATGCTTATAAAGGCGCAGTTCTTAATTTATTTGATAAAGTCATTTGTGTCCCGGATAATGATAAAGTAGGTCAAAAGGCTTTACTCGAGAAGAAGTGGCAAGTACCTACTAATTCGACTTTCTTGTATGTAGAAGAGAAACGGTATCTATTTGGAGAGGGTCTATCCTTTCAAGTAAAGGATATAGACAACTTTTTAAGTTTATTTGGTTCTCAGATACATGAGGTTTTGGTACCTTTAGTACAAAATAAAGGTGCAGTAGTGGAGAGGTTGAGTTTATGAGCGATGTGCTAGATATTTTACTTTATGATTTGAGTAATAAGCGTGAAGAGGTTCCAGTAGGTTCACTTTGGCGACACATTAAGTCGGATACACTTTATACAGTCAAAGACATTGTAGTAGTGGAATCTGATTTAACTCTTGCTGTATCTTATAAGCGACTTGGAGACAGTTCTCATCTGCATTGGCTCCGTCCATTAGACGAGTTTTTAGATGGTCGTTTTGTAAAGCTATAACTTAGAATTAAAGGGGTATATTTTGGCAGAGATAACTATGGAAGATAAGATAAACTATTGGAAAGATTGGATTGGTCTAGGTTCTGAGTGGTTAACAGTCGATTTTGAACCTATTGCAATTATGGTTACAGACATTGTATATTGCAGTGATACGGATTCGATTGAGGTAGAGTACATTTCTGAGGATAATCCTCATTCGATTAATTTTAGTTCAGTAGCCGAATTTGTAGATGGTCGTTTTATTCGTAATTATAGATAAAATTAAAAGTGAAAGTAGGTAATACATGAAAATTATCAAACGTAATGGTTCAACAGAAGAATTTGATGCAAATAAGATTTATGCTGCATTGATTAAAGCAGCACAATCGGTATTTGTAGTAGGTGATGATTTAAGAAGCAATCTAGCGCACATTGCAAAAGGGGTTGCTTTGCAGTTGGAGGAATCTAATGCAGAGTTTGTAACTATTTCAATGGTTCAAGCTTTGGTAGAAGAGAAGTTACTCTCAGCAGGGTATCTCCACATTGCAGAACACTATATTTCTTATCGTTTACAACGTGATATTGAGCGTACAGGTTATGTAGGTAATGTTGTAGTTCATTTAAAATTGGAGCAAGTTCCCTTAAATTAAAGTGTCAAATTCGTAGAAAACAGTTGACATTCAGCTTACTTTATGGTAAACTATATAGTGAAGTTAGATGTGAATCTAACTTTGACCTAGAATGTTTGGGTGTTTAACTGTAAAAGGTTAGGCACTCATAGAGTTGTATTTCATTGCAACTCGAACTTTTTCATCAACATTCCTTTTGGTGATGACTCCTTATTAGGTTATGAATTGTAGAAGGTTCATAACTTATTCCAATCTTAGATTGGCATAATTATGATTATTTCACATAATTATAACTTCTTTTCTTTTTTAATCACGTTAAAGACTGTAAAAGGTTTTTAGCGTTTACTTGTCACTTTTTTTAAAATAAACCAAATATAGTATTGATTCCAAAGTGACAACTTAAAGGTGTGTAATTGTAAAAGGTTGCACACTTATATGAGATAATTGATTGAGTTATCTCAGAACAGAGGTGTGAAGGTTTACCTCACATGCCATATCATAATATTTTCGATTTCGGGTTATGAGTTGTAAAAGGCTCATAACTCTTAGAGGTAAGGTTGGAGTGTGTTCCTTACCTCTGAACGATTTCATTTGCCTAACCTTTTGTTGAGGTTTTGGTCATTCCTTTCTATTGGGTTACAAACTGTCAAAGGTTTGTAGCTCTTAGGTAAGGCTTCTTACCGTAAACCCTACTTGATAGGGTATCATATACATTTGACTGTCGAGATGATAGGCACAACCAATGAAAGCACATTTGAACAATTTCAATTGTGATGTGTTTCTCGTTGGTTTTTATGTACGGCTGAGAAGTCGCACTGTTTGTTTTATAAATACCTTAAAGACTTTGTTTGTCTGGATTTTTAACTAAGAGTCTAACTCTTCTTTCAAAAAATTTAATTACACAAATAAAAAGAAAGACAATCATTACAAAAGAAAGTGAAATTCACTTTAAATTCTATGACAATTCTAAGAAAAAGCTAAGAAAAAATCTAAGAAAAATCTAAGAAAACTCTAAGACTAAAACAAAGAAAAATTTTTGAGGTAAAATAAGATGGTAAAATTCGATCCAACACAGATTTCAGAAGAAAAATTGGCACAAATGACTCAAGTTTTGGCTAAAGATACTGCTGGTGCTAAGTACTCACAACTCACTGAGCTTGGTGAAAAACTTGGTATTAAAATCTTTAACCGAGCAAGCATGGGGTATACAAACCAACAATTGCTTGTGTACATCCCACGTATGGGTATTCCAACTCTTGATGAGTCTGGAGACTTGATTCCATTCCGTATACCAATGCGTAGTGTCACTATGAAGAAATTCAACAACGGTGACAGTAAGAGCAACTGGGCAGGTACTATGCCTTACTTTGAAGAAACTAAGGAAGAAAATCGTATCTTCACTGAGTGGGGGCAATCAGGTAACAACCAATACTTGAAAGACTTTATTTCTGCTGCTTTTGATTTGCGTCGTGCTAAAATTGAGTTGGAGTTGGCTCGTAGAGGTTATTCTTCTGTGGCTGAGTTGATTCAAAACGAACCTCAGTATAAAGAAGAAAAAGACTTCACAAAAGACTTTATGGAGTATGTGTTCTTGCAAGTTGCACAGAACTCAGAAATGTGGTTCCCTATTGTTAAGATTACTACTGAGAAGGATGCTAAAGGTAAGTTCACAACAACACCTGAGAAACAACCTTTGTTGGATGAAAATGGTAACCCAACTGTAGTAAGTAAGCAAGTACCTCGTTATGAAATGAATGGTAAACCGTTGGTTGATAACGATGGAAATCAAATGTTTGAAGACCGTAAATTCTCTTACACTATTGAGGGTGAGTTGATGTGGCACAAGCTTTCAACAAAAGCCTTCTCAGAGAAATTGGCTAAAGCATTTGAGTTGCAAATGAAACAAGAGGGTGTCACTGAACTTGGTGGTTTCTTCGTTCTCTTCAACTATGAAATTGATGAGAAAGCTCTTGAAAAAGCAAAAGGTAATGGTGGTTCAGCATTCACTTCTGAGGATGCTAAGTCTGGTGCATCCTTGAATGTTCAAGTAATGCCTAAGATTCCTCCATTCTTGGAGCTTTATGAAACTATTGAGCATCTTGGTTTGCAAGAGCAATGGGATAAAGAGGCACAAGCTCATTACAACGCTCTTTACTTGGTAAGTACTGTTCGCAACTGCGAATTGTTGTCTGACGAGGAAGTAAACGCTAAGTTAGATAAACTTTACGGTAGTCTTGAGCATGTAAGACAAGAAATTGAGAACATCAACACAACTGCTGAGAACTTGCGTAAAGCAAACTCTGCAGAGGGTTCAACTTCTCAAATCACTGCTTCTGCAACTAACCGTTTAGGTGGTGGTCTCAGTCAACTTCCTCCGGGTGTTGAAGTAGACCCAACTGCAGGGTTAGAATTTGGTTCAGCAGAAACTACTGCTGAATAAGTAACTATAAAAGCTCTTGGTCTTTGAGCTTATCTACTGAGGGTAGATAAAGGGTATCTTATAAAACAAACTGAGGTCAGACTCTTTTGGGTTTGACCTTTAACAAAGAGAGAAATCTCTTTGTTTTCACTAAGTTTCTATAAATTACTAGGAATTTTGTGAAGATAAAGAGAAAGGAATGTGCGTTAGTGACAACTATTGTAGATGAATTATTTTCAGAATTACAGAGTAAGGGTGAAAGTAAGAGTAGTTTGAAACAAAACTCCTTATTTGAATCAGATGAGCATCGTACCTATTTAGAGGGTATTATTGCTAGGGGTCAAAAAGCTAAATTATTAGCTTGGGAAGTTGAAAACTTTGCTCAATATGAAAAAGAACGTTTTGAGTTTGGTTCTCATTGGGTATTGCTACTTAAAGCTTTTAACTCTACGGGTAAGTCGAATGCTTTAAAAGCCTTAGAGTATAATTTAACCACAAAAGGAATTGGGTTAAGTTTTGCTAAAGGTTTAATTAAGCATGGTTCTTTAGAGTCTAAAATTACTACATTTTGGTCAGATGGTTTGGAAGTTGAGTACTACTTAACTAGAACTAGTCTAGGTCCCCGTTCAACCTTTAGGAATGGGTATCGAGTTTATTTATCAGAAGACGGAAAGCGTACTGAGATTTATAACACTCTTGTAGACGGTCGTTTTGTTAAAATCACTGAGACTCCTAGTTTTCTAAAGAGGTACTTTAATTTAGCTGAGGTTAGTGGTCGTTATCTGAACTTATTACGTGGTTCTGAGGGATTACCAGTTTTAGAGCAATCACCAGCTTCACTTAATAAGATGCTTTCACAAGCAGCAGATTTAGAGACTGCAGAGCAAGCGATTAAGCGTATGACTGATGATAACAAAGAGACTTTTCAACAGTTAGAGGTAGTGGAGGGTAGAATTCGTGTTTACTCTCAGGATATTGTAGAGCGTAGACATTTAACTAAGAATGTAGTTACTCAGTTAGAAACTGCGACTAAAGACTATGAGCGTACAGAAAAACTTGCAGAGAGTGTTTATTCTGTTTTAGATGATTTAAAAGCTATTCAAGGTTTACAAGGTACAACTCAGATTGAGGAAGTAGACGTAACTTCTTTGAAACAGTTGCAATCTATACAGTCTAAGTTAGCAGAACTCAGTTCGCAAATTTCATTACCACAAGTAGGTACTATCTCAAGTAAAGAACTATCTAGTTTACAAACTGTAAATACTTTGATTGAAGAGTTGTTATCGGTTAAGAGTTTTGGAGATGCACCTACTGTAGGTTCTTTAAAAGTTTTGGAGATATTAGGTGCTTTACAGAAACAATTAACTTCTTTAGAGGGTTTAGGTGGTTTTGGTTTAGCTCCTATTACAAGCACAGACTCTTTAGTTTCTGTTCAGTATTTAGATAGTCAGTTAGATGAATTATTTGCTTTAGATAAGTCTCTCTCAGAGGAACTTTCTGCTAAAGCAGAGTGTTTCAAAGAGAGCGAACACTTATTAGAAGAGCTAAAAGCACAAGGGTATCCAGTTGGTGTATGTTCTCATTGTGGTCATTTATCTATTACACAACCTTTTAAAGTTGGTTCTACAGTAGTTAGTCCACATGAGCATAGCTGAGAAGTACCAGATTAGCTTAGATTTAATTTTAAAATATCTTAGGTCTATTTCTATCTATTAGAATTAAACTGTGATAGAGAGCAAATAAGAGCGTTTTGAGAGGTGTATATTTTTGAAAAAAGTAATAGGTAACACCTCAGTTACTTTTGGAGACCGTCACATTGAGAATGTGTATAGAGGTCAACACATAAATTACCAAGAGAACTGTTATTGGTGTATGGATAAGACTTTGGAGAGAGTTCAACTTCTCGAACCAGAGTTATATAATGAAACGGGCGATTTTATTGGAGTTCGCACAGGGGTTTCTTGGCTCTCAGGCGACCGTATTATGTTAAGTCGTACTATGAAGTTTTTGGACTCTATAAAAGGGCATAAGGTTATTAACCGTGGAAATCATGATTTACATGGTTCAGAAGAGCGAAATGATTACTTATTTTTATCTTCTTTAGGATATTTTGACTCTCCAGCTCATTTGACTGAATCTGATGAGCACGTAGGTAGGGTTATGTTGGAGTCACCAGATTTAATTGACCCGGATACACAAGAGCCAATGCGAATTGTTTTTCACTATGTACCTTATGGTAAAGAGTTTGAAAAATTGAATATTGTTGAGGGTGTCACAAACATTGCGGTTACGCACAATGATTTTAGAATTGGTTTAACTAACTTTACGAACAACCCAGATGCTATTGATTTGGTAATGCATGAGCCTTTTTACGGGGTTGACTTGATTTTAAATGGTCATATTCACGAACCTAGTGAATTAAAGTCGTTTAAAACAGAGGGTGGGACTACGTGTGCATTTATGAATGTAGGCTGTATGGCTCGTCCTAAGCGTACAGAAGATTATAGTTTTGTATGGTGTGCAGTCGTTAAAATGCGTAAAAATCCTCACACGGGCTTACCAGAGGTTCATTTTGACCCACAGGTGTTTGAGTTAAAACCACCATCTGAGATTTTCTTGGAAGATACTGAGGGTTCAGTAGCAGAACAAGTAAAAGCTGAGGGGAAACAAGCTCAGTTATCAGAAGCGTTGGAGGGTTTGAGAGATTTCAACTGGGCAGGGGTATCTTTGTCGGAGAGGTTGGAATTGATGGTTTTAGAGCCCAACATTAAAGAGTTAATTAAGCGTTACTTAGAGATTTAACATATATTAAAGAATAGAAAGGACATACTATGTCAGTAGAAGAAACATTGGCTCGATTGGAGTCACTAAATGCACAAGCAGTTCAACACAACAAGAGAGAAGTTGAAATTAATGGGTATAAAAAAGCTCGTATTCAGAATATTTTACATGAGGTTGAGATTTTAAACTCACTAGGGTATTCTTTAAACATGGAGCTTGCAAGTGAGACTGAATTTACGAAAGAGTCTATTGATGCGTTTAAAGCCTTGTTATCAGAGGTTACTTCTAAGAAAGAGGAAGAGGCAGACCGCCTTGAAGCTTTCTTTAAAGCAGTAGAAAATAAAGATTACGATGCTATTAAAGAGCTTACAGGAGAGGATGTTTCTGTTGTTTCTTATGACGTTGAAGTTACAGATAGTAAATCAGTTAAAGAAGAAGCTAAAGAGGTTTCTGCTCAGTTATTGGAGAATGAATCTGTTGTTGAGATTGCAGAGGGTACATCTCCTTTGATTAACGAGGAATTTAAAGAGGTTAAACCTAAGGAAACTCCAGTAAGTGAACCCGTATCCTTGACTAAACAAGAAGAAGCACCTTCGTCAGATGCAGCTAGTTTTTTAGAGTCTGCTCTTAATGGTTCAAGTACAAAAGTTGTTGAAAGTGTTAATGTAGAAGTGCCAGTAGAGGTTACGGAAACAGTAGAACCTACTAAAACATCAGAAGTAGTTACTGAGACACCTCAGACAGAAACACCTACGACTGTACCATCAGGATTTGAAGGTTTTAACTTTACAGGTTCTGATGACTCTACAGGTTCTTGGGCGGATAATTTTAAACTTTAATGGAGGTGTCTCAGAGTGTTTTTAAAAATTGAATTTGATACATTGGCTGAAGAAAGTCGTTTATTGATTGATACTGTAAAGCGTTCAGTAATCAGTGCTAATGACAAAAATGTTGTTGTCAAGGTAGAGCCTAGCGGAGTGGTATCTTTTCTAGCACTTACAGATATTGTAGTTGCTAAAACAAGTGTAACAACTTCTGCAGTAGAGGTTACTGATTTTGAGGGTGAAGAGCCTATTTACTTCCAAATTCCGGCTTTAACTTTAGAGAAGTTGCTTTCAACTTACTCGGCAAATGAATTAACAACTCCACTGAATGTAACTTTCCATCCTTTAACCGATACAGAGGTTGCAATTACTGTACAAGAGAGTTTGAAGTTACCCGATAAAGAAGAAGAGATTCGTAATTCTTCTTTGAGGTCTAAAACTCCACCATTTTATATTTCTGACTTGTATCGTTTGGAGTATATTAGTATTGCAGAAGATGAGAGTATTACGTTTACAGAGTTGACAGAGCAACAACGTGAGGATATGATTCAAACATTGAATGATTTAGCTCCGTATACACCTGCAACTAATGAGATTTACAATGACTTGATTTTTGAACCAACCAAAGGTATTCTTGAGTTTTATAAAGAGACTTATATGCCTACGGTACAAAACAATATTGACTTTTTCTTAAAAGAGGGTGGTCTTCGTCCTATGAGTTTGATTGCCTTAAAAGACTTATTGTCTAAAGGTTTGTTCTCATTTTATAAAGATGAAGAAAAGCACTTCTTTGTATTGAAGCAAGGGTCAACAGTATTGGGTGTTTTATATGATGCAGATGTAACATATCCTCCTAACCCATTGGATCAACTTGGAGATTTACCTTGGGTATCAATTTCTCGTCCTTTGGTTGAAATGTACTTAAAACGTATCAACTCTTTGAGTGGTTTGATGTCTGCTGAGAAGATTCAGCTTGTAATTTCAGAGGATTTGAAGTCAGTTACATTTAACTATGGTGATTTGAGTTTAACTGCTCCTATTTCGCAAGTTCATAAGGTTACAGAAGGTAGTCAAGCTAATTTAGAGTTAGGTGGTTTCCATTTTGGACTTACACCTGTCTACTTTGATTACTTGTTGTATGGTAAAGGTGACTTTGCAGATGATATTCGCTTTGCTTTTGCTTCATTTGGTAGTGTAGTAGCAGTAAAAACATTTGACTCTTCTAACATTTGGTCTGTTGCTATGAGTAGTGAGTAAGCGAGGTGTTTAGATGGTTTCCGACACATTTTCAAGTCGTCTAGGTGCTATTAAACAAGACTTTTCTTTAAAGGAAGATAGGTTGCAGAAACGCCAAGAGGACATTACATATTTAGAAGAGCTACGAACTTTGTATTTGGATAGAGCTAAGGCTTTGCAATATGTGGTTATGTTAAGCAATGATAGTACAAAAGGTTTGCGTGACTACATGGAGGGTATCATTAATCGTGCATTAGCTTTGGTTTTCGGGGAGAATGTATATAAGTTCTCTTTGATTTCAGATTTGAAAGCTCAGAAAGTTCATTTGAATTTACTAGAGTTCAAGAACGGTCAGTGGAATGAGTTGGTTATCGGTAAACAAACAGGTGACGGTATGGGTCAAATTATTGCCTTTCTGTTCTCTGTGGTGTTGACTGAGATTACAAATCATCGTATGTTGTTTGTAGTAGATGAACTTATGGGTGGTCTTCACGAAAAGGCAGTAGAGCTAGTTCAACGTTGTATTGCAGAATTTGAAGGTCATGGTGGTCAATTTGCTATGATTGAGTATACTTTTGAAGACTTTGGTAAAGAATTGATGTTAGCGTTCGACACTAAGAAAGAGCGTACTAACATTGTAGATTCTAGGGAATATCCATTATTACCGGAAGAGAAAGAAGAAGTTGTAGCATAGAAGAAATGGGTATCTGAATAGATACCTTTTTTTTGTTGCTAAATATATTGTAATCAGATATACTTAGTCTGAAACTAGTTTAAATGTAGAGGGTTATTATTTTGCGTATAATAGATAAAATTTTAGATTTCCCAAAGGGTATTTGGGGGGAAGACAGGTATTTTATAGGGAAAGACACTGTAGGCGTTATCGATGGTTCTAGTCCTATTTCGGTAGTTCCAGTTAATTCTTATTATTCACAAGCGGAGTGGTTGGTAGAGAATTTAGCAGAAAGTTTACCTATTTGTTTAGGCTTAGACTTACCTCAGGCTTGTAAGTTAGTAACAGATAATTTAGGAACTGCACTAGGGTATTCTTTAGACAGTTCTTTAAAGCCTTGTTGCACCTTTGCAGGTTTGCAAGTAAGTGATGGTACTTTAACAGGGTATATTTTAGGCGATTGTACGATTGTATTAGAGTTTATCGATGGTAGGGTAGAGACTTTAAGTGATAATCGTATTCGTCAGTATTCTAATTTAACGAGAGAGTGTGTTTTAGAAGCTCGTAAGCAAGGAGTAGATGAGGTTGGTGTAGTTGCTGCACAAATGACTAAAAACAGAAAGCAGATGAATGTTAATGGTGGTTTTTGGACTGTTGCTTTAGAGGGTTCTTATGAGACCGAATTTTTAGTTAGAACTTATGATATTCGACACTTAAAGCGTTGTTTATTGTTTTCTGATGGGTTTGAAAGATTGTTTGTACATGATTTAGTTAAGGTACAAGATATTTTAACACAGAAGGTTTCACTACAAGACGCATTAAATAAGCTTAGAGAATATGAGTCTAAAGGACTAGTTTCTGAGGTTAAGACACATGATGATGCAGTTGCTCTTTTGATTTCTTTTTTATAACAAAACTAACATGAAAACCCTTGCAAATACAGACTTATTTGTGTTTTCTATTGACAAATCCTTATTTATTTGATATAATAGTGGAAAATAAATTAATAAGGAGCTTAATTGGGATGAAAAAGACACCAATTTTTCTAGCAACTACGTTTGCACTGAGTACTTTTTTAGTGAATCGAGGTGTGAATGCAGATGAGGTTTCAACAACGAGTGAACCTAAGGTAACTGAGGTTAGGGTATCTACAACTGAGAGTACTGTAAGTACAATATCAGAAACTTCAACTGCAAGTACTTCTACAACTACGGTTGAGTCTACTGAGCCGAACACAAGTACTACAGAGGTGAGCGAAACACCAACTACGGAAACTAATAAAGTTTTTGAGGGGGTTTCTGCTGAACCTACTAAAGTTACTAAAGAGGGTACTGATATTACAATCACCAATCCAAAAGTTACAGTTGACCAATCAGATGGTGCTGGGAAATACAATACTTTCAAAGTAAAATATGAAAATATCACAATTCCAGATGAGATTTCGGTTAATGAAGGTGATAAAGTTGTTCTTACTTTGCCTAAAGAAGTAAAATTCCAAACATCGTTTGAGTTTGACGTAAAGAACCCAACGCAAGACGTTGTTGGTAAAGCTTACGCTGATTCAAAATCAGGTAAGTTGACAACAATTTTCAACAATTACTTCCACACTCATCCAATTAAAAAACAAATGTCGTTAACATTTGATGCTAATTGGACAGATTATGTTAAATCGGGAGAACCGGTTTCTGCTAACTTTGACGGAACTATCGTAACTGCTCAAATAGAAAAAGAGCAAGAAATTGGTAAGGATGAATTGGTTGCTAAGTGGGGTAGTCAAGACCCTAATGACCCAACAGTTATTAATTGGACAATTCGTGTAAACTATGCACGAAGAGTACTTAATACAGTTACCTTGCTGGACACTTTTAGTGATAATCAAAAGCTTGTAGATGACTTCCTAGAAGTTGGGTACGTGGATAGTGTAGACCCTTGGGTTTACGCTGGTGATGCTAAAAACCTAGTTAAGTCTATGGTTAAAAATCCAAATGGTTTTGAGTTAACGTTAGCTCGTTTGGAGCGAATGGTTTACGTTAATTATAAAACTAAGTTAACTAGTCCAATTAAAGAGAGTGTTAATCCTACGAATGAGGTTAAATTAACTGCGGGGGATGTAACTGCTAAATCTACAATTGAGGTATCACTTGTTGGTGGTAAAGGTAATGCAGTTGGTGAGAACAAACCTAAACCTACTTGGGAACTACCGAATGATGCTCCAGTTGTTGAGCTACCAGAACTGAATCTTAATGATGTACCTCAAATGCCACCAGCACCTATTTTGGAGGTACCAGAACTAGATATTACAGGCATTCCTATGATGCCCCCACCTCCTATTTTGGAAGTACCAGAATTGGATATTACGGGTATTCCGATGATGCCACCACCTCCGGTTGTGGAAATCCCAGAGTATAAATTACCTAAGGTTGAAGTACCTATTACGAACTCTAATCGTAAAGATGAAAAACCTAAGAAAGATGAGACTCCAAAACTGGTTGAGCCTAAGAAGACTGAGACTCCAAAACCAGTCGAATCTAAGGTAGAAGAGACTCCTAAAGTAGGGGATACACCTAAGACAGTTGAGGTAAAACAGACTGTGTACAATGCAACTCCACAGTTGCCTAACACAGGAGAGTCTTCAACTTCTCTACTTACTTTTGTAGGAGCCTTTGTTTTAGGTACATCTATGTACTTGCTACGTAAGTCTAAGGAAGAAAATTAAAAAGAATTAAAATAGTTTGCAGTAATGCAGGCTATTTTTTATTTCTAAAAATGATATTAGGTAAGAAAACATAAAAGAGGATTTGGTTATGTATGATTTATTGAAGGGTTCACAAGGAGTTGTGTCTTCTAAGGTGACGAATAAATACGTTGAAAATTTTGAAAGGCTTTTGTGTGCGGGTGCGTACAAGCAGTTAAAAGAGCGAAAAGATAAAGGGATAACAGATGGTGTTATTTCTAAATTCTCACCAAATAATGTTCGTAGAGTAATTTTAGGTTTAGATGGTATTTATGTTCAGTTTTATGTTTCACCAGTAAACTTTAAAGCTAAGGAGCAATTTGTACCTATTACATTTACAGAGCAATTAGGGTTAGAGCTTTCTGCTGAGAGTAAATCAACTCCAGTTACAAAGGTTTTGAGAGGGGATAGTCGTTCTTTATTTGGTTCCCGTGTCTTTTCTAGTGTGGAAGAGATTATCGTATTAAGCAGCAGTCCAAGTGTCCAAGGGTATCTTTTAGAGAATCATGGTCTTGACTGGTTTTTAGACCCAAGTAGAAAACAGACAGTAGAGTCTTCTTTCAAGCGTTTAAGAGTAGTTGGTTTGGTTGAAGACAGTATTACGTGTAAAGAATTTGTAGATAGTCATAGAGAGCAAATCAATGACCCGTATGGTTTGATTTTACGGGATACTGATTTGAATTATGTAGGTGCTTTATTTAACGATGATTTGTATTATCTTCGTACGGCTCTCCGTCCACAGTACTATGAAATGGACGAAGAGGGGAGTGTTTTATGGAATTACTTCCAAGAGGTTAAAAAAGGAACACCTAAATCAACTAAACCTGTGGAGACTAAAGAGATTAGAGATGGTTTCTTAAAGGATTCAGACTTAACTTTAGTAAGTAATTTCTTAGGTTTAGTTAAGGTTCTTGAGACCTATCAACAAGAGATTTCGGTTTCTTTTCCAACTTTAAAAGAGACCTTAGAGGTTGGGGAGCATAATGGAGCTTTAGCTAAAGAGTATGTAAGTTTTATGGTTGATTTTGTAAAAGAGCATCGAGATATTACTTCATATCCAACACCTAAGGTTTCGATTACATCAGATACAACTTACTTAAGAGCTGTTTCCGTGGCTAATTATCTTATGAAGAATAAGGATAAAGTAGATTTAAGTAAGGGTGTAGATTCAGTTTTCATAGGGTATCTCACTGCTTTAACTACGTGTTTAGAGTTAGCTTTGGAGGATATTACCTTTGACTTTATGAGTTCTGAGTTTGTTTCAAAATATGAGAGAGCTTTAGAGTTCTACTTTAGTGCTTTATCTGAGGTAACTGAGGAACAAGATGAATCTAGTTCAGATAAACAGGAAGAACTTACAGAAGAGCTTTCTAGCGATGATGACACAGAGAAATATCAAGACTTATATAATACCTTAGTGAGTTTTGGTTTTGATTTAGAGGGTGTAGAGTTTAAACCGTTTGCAAGAGAAATTACATTAGAGGGTGTAGACTTCTTACCTGATAGTGTTCTAGCAAGAGTAGGTGAGGTTTCCCCTTTGTTTGCAGTGATTAGTGAATTAGTTCTTGATAATGTAGGTTCTTATACTGATTTCTTTAACGAAGAGGACTTTTTCCGTTTATCTTGTTCCTTAAAAGATTTAGATTTATCGGATGAGGATGCTATTAAACTTGCAAGTTTCGGTATTTTTGGTATAGAAACTCCTTCTATTTTTGAGGGTTACAATGAATTTGTAGATAAGAACTCTAAATTAAAAGAACATTTCGTAGAGTTGGATAGTTACTTTGCAAATGAAGGGAAAGGCTCAGAGTTTAGACAAATTAGACCATCTTTTAAAGATTTTGCAGAGCGTTTCGCAAATGAAGTCTCAGTTGAATTACTGACTGCTCCTAACTATTTAGCAGCTGATGTTTTAGGTTCTGCTTATGGCACAGTCGCTTGGGGATTTTCGTTACCGAAAGTGTCTCAACTACCTAAGTTAAGCAAACTTTTAACTGAGTTAGTAAATACCACAAGGGTATCTTATCGATTCCGTCGAGACTTTGAGAAATTTGAACGTGAATTTGGGGTGGATACTAAAAATTACTTAAATAGTAAACATCTAACTAAAGAGGGAGATTATTTAAGTGATGTAATTGATACTAGAAGTTTTGTAAAGATTATGACTGAGATTTTCAGTTACAACCCACCTAGTGAAGTGCGTGATATTAGTGGTGTTTTCCAAAAAGCATTAGATTTGGTAGAGAAGAAAGAGGGTGAACTAAGTGAGTAGATTACAAGATCAGATGGAGAAAATCTCAAATCAGCTTGGTTTGGGTTTGGATAATCAACAGATTGTAGATGTTGTATATAGTTCCGTAGAAGAGTTGGTAGAAAATGGACTTGAAGGTTCAGATGAGGTTGTTTACTTCTATGCTACTTGTATGTTAGCTTGTGCCTTTGGTCAACTTTCTTTAGATAGAAAAGATAGTGGATTTGTGTTTGGTTTTCGTGATTTGAAACCAATCTACAATCAATTAGAGTCTGAGTTAGCAGTTCATTCTGTGGAGAACCAACTAAAAAGTCAACTAGCGGTATCCGACTTACGTTCTCAATCTTTGGGTGAATTGACTGCAGAGCAGCTAGAACACTATTTAATTGATGATATTGCAACCGTTTCGACTGCTTTAGGTTTAGAGTTTGATGCTACTTCGGTATCGGAAGAGGTTAAAGAAAGTTTAGTTTCTGTTGAGGATGAGACTTTTGCTAGAAAGATTAAAGCTTTAAAGTCTTCAAGTAAATTAAATGCTGATGTGGTTTCTTTGGTCGATTCTCTTCTTGATATTTATGATTTTGCCTTTGAAGCGGGATATGAATTGGATAAATATGAGGGTGTTGTAGTTGGGTTACCAGACTTACCTATGGTTATTATCCAAAATGAACAAGCAGTTCAACCGAATTATACTGCATCTTATTATGCAGGAGAGGCTATGTTTTCTCCTTTACGTTCAATATCGGTGAATACTGCAAGACAAGTTGATTTAAGAGAGATTGTAGAGTCAAATAAACCGATTTACTATCCTTATAAAATGTTAGAGTTTGCTTTAAGTCGTAAGGTGACTGTTCAGAAAGATGATTTGAATTTCCCTTCAGTTCCTATGAAGTGGAAAGGTTCTGAAGGTCAACGTGAAGCGATTAAAGACTATTTAACAAAGCGTGCTTGGGAGTATTTGGTTTTAGTATGTGATACTTACGAAGATGGATATTTTTGGTCAGATAAAGTTGCTTACTTTGGAAGAGGTGCAACTAGACCTATTACTCCAACGGATAATCAAGTATTCAAAGATTACCTAGCTAAATTTAAAGCTACCTTTTCAACATTTTCTATCTTAAAAAACCACGTTGGTATGATGGAGGACGAGAAGTGGGCTTCAGCTGAGTGGGTGGTATCCGCACCTATTTCAGAACTTCAAAACAGTGAGTTTAATCACAACAGTGCTTTATACACCGATGTATTTGAATATGGTGGTGATTTTGAAGCACCTTTAGTAAAAGATTTTAAAGATGTTCGTGTAAGTCATTATTCTCATGTTGCTAGACCAGATATTGCTGAGAGTGAACCGTTGTTTGCTTATAAAGCTTTGGAGTCTCTGCAACGTAAAGGTGAGAAATTAACTTACGGTTACCAGTTATTAGGTAAGGGTCTTGATGGTCGTATTCTAACTGCATCTAATGATATGACTGCGGCTGTAAATGCAGGAGCTAAACTAGTATTAACTTATTGGGCAGGTTCTCGTTCAGGTAAAGGGGTTTCTATCTCAAATGGTTTAGCAGTATCTATTGCGAACGGTCGCCCTGTTTTTGGTGGTGACGGTAAACCAGACACGATGGTTCCTTATTATATTGCTTTTGGTGGTGCTGATGAGAGTGGGATTCCTAAAGGTTATTTCATTCAAGCAGGTGTATTTAATAAGTCTGCTATGCCAGTAATTAACAATATATCTGAGCAGTTGGATTGGGATAATAATCCTACGATTATGGGTTGGTTTGATAAGTCTATTCCTAAGTGGTTCAGTGGTGTAAGTAGTTCACAGAAACGTTATACAGGTGCTTGGGGTGATATGGCTTTTTATCGTCACATGCTATTGGTGATGGGTATTATCTCTTTACGTGCTACTGTAAGAGCTAGTGATGTCGCATTGTATGAGAAGTTAGGTGGAGATGAAGGTATCCTTGGAATTTTTGATGAAGTAACTAACTGGTCTAACTTGTTTGGTTCTAAAGCACTAAGTTCTAATGGTGGTTGGTTCCAGAACATTATGTCTGACTATGACCTTGAAGAGTTGCTTGATTTGGGTGAGACTTATTTAGGTGGTCTAATGAAAGAACAAGCTACTCGTAAATTTGAGCGTAACTTAGAGACAAAATCTGATGAGTATAGAAATAGAGCGTATTTAAGAGATTTGTATGATAAGTTAGATGAGAGCATGCAACTCTTAAATAAGTTGAAAAAGGCAGGTTTCCAAAATGAGGAAAGTTTGCGTTCAAGCATTTATTTAGTAGGTCAAAGCTTTAACATTGGTGGTTTTGATAAATTACCGAGAAATAAAGGAAACGATGCTTCCTCATTTAAGGCAGCTTGTGAGTATAAGAATGGTGTAGTAGACCCTTGGCTTTACACGTTATTGAATTTAGATACTGGCTTTATGGTCGGTTATAAAGGTACTGAGAAGTCTCAGTATTGGTCTAGTCAAAATGGTTCAGATTCCAAGCGGTATCTTACTTCAAGTTCTCGTAGATTTGCCTATTTCGGTGGGGTCGATTTCCCAACGATTCGAGATGAAAGTCCACAAAATAAAGGGTTAGCTCGTTCTGTAAACTCTCAAATGGAGGGTGGAGCAGTATACTTTAAACCTTATTTAATTTTAGGTGACTCTAAGGGTTCTTGCGTTGAGCAGTTAGAGAAAAACTTAGGTAGTAAAGCTGATTCTATTCGTTTACGTAATGCTAATCCAAATAACCCAACAGAGTGGGATGATAGAATAGGTGTACTTGGGTATCTGAAGGCTTTAGGCTCAAGTGATATTAGCACTTCATTTGTACGTGCACGTGAGATTGCAGATATGGTAGTAGCTCAGATGGGGTATGATGGTTCTTACTTAGAGTTCTTATTGGACTTAAGACCTGAGTGGAATTTCTCTTGTGAAGATGTTGTGATGTCTTTTGTAAATCCAGATGCTTACTTTGCTAAGAAGAAAGAGACTGTATATTCTAAAGTTGATGCTTTACTTACTGAGTTAGTAGAGTTTAAAACTACAAATGGTTCCTCTGATGAAGATTCTAATATTGTTGTAAATAATGTAGACCTCCGCCCAGAGTTTGCAACTAGAGAAGTGAAAGCGGATGAACTTGAGAGTGATTATGATATTGAAGACACAAACTCATTAGAAGGTGTCTCAGAGGTCCCAGTTTCGTCTGAGAGCAATTTAAACCTAACAGATGATAATTTAACTGAGGAACCTCAAAAATGGACTAGGGAGCAATCTGAGACTTCTGAGAGTGTTCAACCTAAAACGCCTAATATAACAGAACCTTTAAATGTTGCTTCTACTTTAGCAAGTCAGCTAGGGGTATCTGAAACGGCTCTTATGTCTGTATTGCAGTCTGCATTTGGTTTAAATACTTCTACAATACCTACTGTTGAACCGAGTATTTCTGTTGATGACTTAAATAATCGAACAACTATGAGTAGAGTTGCTTCTAATAAGTTGGATAATGATTTGTTGGTTATTAAAGATGACCAAGATTTGAAAGAATACTTATTAGCGGATATTTACACCTACTTTGGTGATTGGACTAGGGTTCGTAAGATTGAAGTTATAGGTCGTCAGTTATATTTCAATGGTTTGCTTTATGAACCGAATAAAGAGGGTATTCAGTTTAGTCCAGAAGTTTCTCCATATTGCATTTCATTGTGGAATAGTGGTAGCTTTGGGGAGTTATTTGATTGGCAATTAATTGGTCAATATTTAAGTCCAACTTCTTTAGTATTCGACTCTATGGATTATGCTTATCGAGAGTTTGATGGTTTGCAATCAAAAAGTTCTAGGGAAGTAGTAGAGGGTGCTTATAAGAGGTATCCAACTTTGCAAGACTTACAAGTAGGTAACTACACTTTCACAAGAGCTGAGGTAGAAGACTTGATGCTTGAACAACAACCGTTCTTATCAAGTTATGACCGTAGACAACAAGTTTTCCGTAGAGGGAATAGCAAAGGTAAATCTTTCCGTCAGAAACGTTGGCAAAAAGCTAAGGAACACATGGCAGAGGGGCACACAGGTAGAGCAGTAGCATCAGCTATAGGTGCTGGTTTGGGGGTCGGTTTCCAAGGTGCAAGCCACGTAGGTGGTTTCTTTAATAAGGCAGCAAGGGTATTCCGTCAAGCAAGTTCTTCAGTTGCTGAGAATTGGAGAGAAGAAAATAAGTCGAAACACTAAGAGATAGGGGTATTTGCCCTTATCTATTTAGTATTTAAGTATTCTATTTATTTAAAAGCTTTATATTAATTAGGGGTTCAAAGTATGAATTTAAAGAGTATTTTAAAAGTTGGCGATGAAGTTTTTGTAGACGTTATTGGCTCAGATGGTGTTTCTATTGGTGGAGTACTTGAGTTTTATGGAGAAGAGTATGTAGCTACTTTAGGTAGAAAATATATTACAACTGAGAGATACGGTAAAGTCTATAAATATGATATTGAGACAGGTGTTGAAATAACTGATT